>Ga0116229_10000803_pt1 | contig 45513 bp, 22 predicted proteins | sample S1TSphgellanicum_3_FD_87313 | JGI IMG/M metagenome (GOLD analysis project Ga0116229, IMG submission 87313) | Host-associated microbial communities from peat moss isolated from Minnesota, USA - S1T2_Fc - Sphagnum magellanicum MG | ecosystem: Host-associated > Plants > Peat moss > Unclassified... | reverse complement strand
TCTGAAATATAAATTTGTAATAATGTGCATGTTCAATACACCTAATTATTATTTATATGTAAATTGGATTTTAGTTTACAACATATCAAATAATGATACATAATTAATATTTTTTGTGGAACTTTAATGTTTATTTATCTTTATAGACATGATATTTCAATATTTTTTAAAATTGCAATAAAAATTCATTAAACATTAAACTACATGTAAATTTTATTTGTGGAAATGAATGCTTATGTATGATGCAATTATTTTTTTGTGCATATAAATATTTAATTTTAATTTCAAAATAAAATTTAAATAAAATTTGAAATATGAGTTTGTACTAATGTAAGTTCAATATATGTAATTTATTATTTCTTTGTAAATCAAATTTTAATTTACAACAAATCAAGTAATGATACATAATGCATAATTTTTTAGAACTTTAATTTTTATTCATTTTTATATGTAAGATGTCTTAAAATATTTTTAAAATTTCAATAAATATTCATTAATTATTAAGGTACATGTAAATGTTTTTTGTATCCATGAATGATTACATGTATGATGAGTTTTTTTGTGCATATAAATATTACACTTTAATTTGAAAATTAAAATTTAAAAATTTCTGAAATATAAATCAACTTAATGATGTGTATGTTCAATACATGCATAATTTATAATTTATATGTAAATTCAATTTTAGTTTACAACATATCAAGTAAGGATATTTAGGTAATTAAAAATATACATGTTCAATACATGTGTAATTTTTTCATCTATTAAATTTATTTATTTATTTTTTATGATTAAATTAGAATATTTTTAGAGTAATTAGTAAATATATTTAATAAATTATCATATAATATCAGAAATTATTTTTATTTAACACTACTATACTATAATTTTTTTAATTTAATATTTATTATACTAGGTCATTTAATAGTTGCAACAAGTTAGATAAAAATATGAATAAAAATAGTTAAATAACTAGCCTAACCTAATTACTAGCTACAATATTATTATGAATGTTATTGTTGTAATTGTAGTCAATTATTAATTATCACAACATTATAATGATTACTATAATTAAAATATCATATAAATATATCATAGTTCAAAATAGTTGATGAATAATTACGATAAGCAATTAAGGTAAATAGCTAGACCTAGGCTAGGTAGATTATTAGTTTAGGTCTAGGCCTCACTAAGCTTAGACTAGCTTGCTCCCTCATTTCAACACCAAATTGAATGTTTTTTATGTCATTGGAAGTGCAAAATAGAGAGCTACAAATGTTCTTTGAACCTCAAAAACAAAAGAACAAAATAGAGAACGCAGGAAGAGAAAGAATGATATTTTGTCTCAAATTTTGTCTCTAGACTCCCTTTACTTTTAGCAACTATATCTTGCTCATTTCTCATTCATTTTGTACGATTTCAAAGGCTACAAATGTGATATTTCAAAAATCTATGAAAACTTGTTTAAAGTGAAAAGTAAAAAAAACAATGGTTGAAGAATTAAAGCTTCAAAATCATATTGAACATTTATGAAAAAATCCAAAACACAACCCCCTTCACTTTAAAAGGGCATATCTTGTTCATTTTCCATTAGATTGTAATGTTTTTTATAGATTTGGATACGCTAGTGGAAGAATACAAAATTGTTATAAATTTCAAAAGGAATAGACCATGGACAAGAGAGTCATAATGATCCAATATCATTAAGTGTTCAGTGATAGGTGTGTTTTCCTTAGGTTACAACTAAAACTTTTATCCCATATTGTTTGGTTTCCATTCCATGAATCCAAACTATATAATGGAGTGCATTAGGATTATTGGAGAATACAATAAACGTGAAAATCTAATAGCCATTTGGGATGAGCCAATGAAAAAGGTTCAAACTTAAAGGCTAAACCAAATGAAATAGGACTTCATTTATTAATTACCATGTGGTTTAGGTCTAGGCCTAACATAGGTGTCTGGATCTAATTTTAATTTAAGCCTAGATTAAATGGCCTATGTTTAGGTTTAACCTAGGTGCCTAGGTTTAGAGTTAACCTATTTTTAGGCATCATGGGGCTTAAACTTTTGATGTGGATGTGCCACGCCACTGGCCAAATATTCAATTTACATAGTTGCAACATAATCAAAATGTTAAACTTACATAGTTGCAACCTAGTTGAAATTGTAATTATATTTTTGGTTGATGTTATGCTTAGTTAGCAAATGAAGTTCATCCATTAGTCGAATGCAATTGACAACATCCCTCGACTATATTAATAGAATAATTTTCTACTAAATTGGTAAGTAGTGGCACATAGTGGTTATTGTTGTGGTGTTGACATGTGGCATACACTTTCGACTATAATTTCATTCTCGACTTGTACTTTTTGACATTATTGGTTAGCAATTACAACTATATGTGTAGTTTTCGACTTGGTTTATAGTTGAACAATAGTTGAAAATGTAGTTGCAAAAGGGGGGGTTTTCTACTAGTGTAAGTATTTGTTGGTAGGTACTACTTTATGTTAATTATGTTAATTATACATATTAAGTTAATTAGGTTGGTATGTTAGGAAGTTACGCCAATAGGTTAGGTGGGTAGGTAGGTATGTATGTTAATTAGGTAAATAAGTAATTAATAAAATAAGCTTATAATAGGCAGTTAGTTAAATAAGCCCTATGTAGGTAGGTTGGTTCTATAAGAGGATCTTATTTTAATTTGTGATTACAAATATTATCTTATACCTTTTGTTTTTTTTTCCAATGTTGCAAACTATCTAACAAGATGCACTTGAAACATTGAAAATAACATGACATTTGAGATTAACAATAAAAAGGCTTGACCTTAGAAGCTAAACATAAAATTAAATTAAAAAATCTATTTACCTACCTTATTTCTACCTACCAATGTACCTATTTACCTAATCCATGACATTCTTGTCAAACACTACCGGACTTGAACTTATATCCTTTTATATCTATATAAAAGAATTAAAAATGGAGACACAAAGTACCAAACATATGTAATATATTGGGCATCTTCTAATCATTTGCAAGATTAAAAGATATATGGGACAATGATCAAAATGTTTATACTGAAGTTTCTAAATAGCTTGTGATAACCACCTGGAAACTAAACAATCCGTGGCCAATACAATTGATAAACCAAAATTTTAAGACACAATTTCATTGGTAGTGTGATTACTTACTCAAATTCTAGGTGCAAAAAAGGTGAATCAATCTTAAAATATAAATGGCCAAGGAATGATTTCGACATAGAGGATGATGCATACAAATTACAAGCACTTGCTTATAGCAAGGAGATGGATCAATTGAAATTGGCAAACAATATAACCAACTATTAGGAGGAGGAGTCGAGATCTTCAACATACTCAGAAGAGGGAATGATGAAAATGGAGGACAAAGACGAAACCACACTTACCACCAAAATGAATGGACGAAATGAAGGACATCAGTGAGGAACAACAAACCACACCATGGGCTACACCAAGGTCAAAAAAAGGTTCCAATGACGTGAACATGACACCTCCAGAAATTGGTTTTGTGTTAATACATTTGAAGCAAATTTCGATGACACCATTGAAATTCATAATAAGTGGAACCAAGAAACTAAGCAAACAACATAGTCAATATGGGAATCAATGAACAATTTTGATTGACTTAACTTCAAAGATCAAACTTGAATGCTCAATTGACTAAGGTTTGATTGGACTACGGACATTTAGAGTTGAAAATGTTTTGTATATTGTTTTGTAGGCATTGGTATGTTTTGTGATTGTTGTTGAAAAAGTTCAAATGTTGAATTTGGGTGTAAGTTGACTTTGGATCCAAGAAATGAAAGATTGAATTTTCCAAATAAATGTGCAAAGGTTTAACTCATGAGTAGAAACACAAAGGCAAAAAACAAGAAGCAACAATACACTTTAAAAAGCTGGAAACAACAAACCATGAGAGTCAAGGAAACAAAACCTAAGAAATGAACTCCATAACCAAAATCAAAATATCCGCATGTGCATACGAAGACATAAAGAAAACATCAATCCACCATAGGGTAGAACGACAAGGTGAAATAGGCCGTCTACACCCATCAAAATGGGTAGCCTTGAGTTCAACCAATTCCATCTTAATTGAATTGCCATGGCATATCATGGCATTAGTATGGAACATGATGGAGATGTCATAGAAAAAAATTGGGGACATCATTGGAACAAGGAAACCTTTATAATGATATATCATTTATAGTTTGGGAGAATATACATGTCATAATCATCTTTTGTAGAAAATATAACACTTTGTATGATGGATTGCTTCAATGTAGCAAAAACAACAATATGAACATGGAAAATTTAACCATTTAGGAATAGAAAATGAAGGAAGTCAATATAAAAAGTCATCTTTTTATATTTTTGGTTGAATACATTAATCAAAACATGAAAATATTTGAATTATGGATGAAGTATGATTATGTTTGGCCAAATTTGACACATAAAATAAAAGTTTACACCCTTGTGAATAAGTACATGTACATTCAATAGGAGGGAAATGCATGAGGTAAACTATTGCATGAACCTAAATCTTAAGCCTAAAGCCTAGGGTTGGAACTTGGGATAGTAAAATGTTATTTCCCCTATAAACATGCAAGTAAAACCCAAGAATTTAACCATAAAATGAATGTTATATAGGTAAACATAGAAGCAAACATGAGAAAACATTCATCCTCATTATGGATGAATGATTTTTTTATTCTTCTAATCTATGGATGAAAAAATTAATTGAATTTACATGTTTTTAATATATAAAACTTTAATTAAAAGTATGGATGAATGTTTTATTTTATCATTAAGTTCTTATCGATGAATTTTTTGCCCCCTAGTTTTTAATTAACTAGAGCTTCATGAAACACAATTTAATTCTATATGATATAACATTTGTTGAACAATATAATGTAAATTCCATTATAAATGTATTTGATGGCTATGGTTTAAAATGCCATTATTTTCAATATGTTTTAACGATATTATAGTTATCATGCTAACATCCACCCCATGGTCATTGTTTTAAAATTTTAAGAAAAATTCCGAACAAAATCATTTAGTGTTATTAACAACAATGGGTTTTTCCACTTTCCAAAGCTGCCACAACTCCCCTTAAACCTATTTAAAAGCGTCATGGACAATAATGATGGCCAAATTTTGTTTCATTACACAAGAATATATATATTTTTTTCATTACCCAAATTCACTAGGTTTTTATTGAAATAAAACAAAATTGACTAATATACAACTTGTATGATTTTGGTAAAAACAAGGACTAGTTGAATAGAACATTTTTATGAAATGTTTTTTAGTTGTTTTTTATAGTCACATGTTGCACTAAATAAATTTTAATTAAAATTCTATGAAATGAATACACAAGGTCCCGAGTTAATATGATGTGGACATGCCACGTCATCATATAACTTTTTTTCCAAATTTTTTTTGGGTGGATTGTGGAATCACAGATTACATTTTTGCCACAACATGTGAAAAAAAATTAAGTTTTTTCTTTTTCTGATTTCGTCAACATTTTTTTTGACGCCATTTAAACAACATGTTTGTGTATTCATCATGATGTATATCTTTGTAAATTACATTTATATGAAATACATTTAAACATCCATCCATCAAAGATTGAACCTAAGACCTCATGGATAGACACTAAGGTTTTAACCACCAATCCACTTCAACAATTTATGAATAAAGTTGAAAAAGTTTAACTTTATCATGTTTGGCATGAAATTGTTTAGGAAATTCGAACTTTAACACACATTTTCTTTTGCAAAATGTATTCAAATGCTACAAATGAAAATATAATTTTGAAGCTTATTCAATAATGTATTAAAATAAATTATTATAATTTACGGATGTTAAACTTACAATGTAAAAAAAAAACTTAAAATAACATTTCATGAATAAATCAACAAATATCTTTTTGTTGAAATTGACCCAAAATCTTTGTAAATTCAATGTGAATTCAAAAGTGCAATTATTAAGTTTGTTACAAATTTTTATTAGATAAAATATGTCCATTTTTTTTTTAATTGCAAGTTTTCATTTTCCCCAATATGATTTAGTATAAATTTATTTATTTTATTTTTACATTGTTGTTAAATTGGTAATCATCCATAAAAAATATTGCCACATTTGGTTATAGATAAGTTGTGTAATTAGAAACTTGTTTACATGTTCAAATGTTTCAATGTTATGGTTATTTAAAATATTTTATTGTAAATAATTAATAATATATACTTGAATTTTGTCTTCAAATCTTTTCTTTCAAAAAAATCTTTTTTTGATGTTATGCCCTTTAAATTCAAAGAAATTGGTCATGAAAAAAAATTTAATTAAGTAGTAAATATAGCCATTTAATGAACAAGACCATTTTTTTATAGAAAAAAATATATACATTAATACTAATGATTAATTACACAACTCTAAAAAAATTACAACATTTTCTCTTAACGATGTAAAAATAATTTTACATTTGTTTCTTTTGTAAAAGGAAACACAATTTAATTTGGTGAAATTTCAGGTTTAAATAATTGAATTAACACTCCCTCCCGACAACCAACATGTTTTTTTGGTTTCAAATTTTCCTAACTTGTCAATTCTTGTTGGGATAAAAATGGAATTTTTTTTTTGAAAATTCAAATAAAAATGTAAACAACAAAAAAAACTTGCCAAAAACATGAGATTGAAAATTTGAACCTTTTTTTTCTACCCCTAGCAAATAAAAATTTAAAATTAATTCTAATAATTCCAACCTTACACACATAAACAAATCCAACATCAAATTTATTTGAAAACATTTAAGCTCAATCTTTGAAATCATCATAGACCTTATCCAATATATTTGAAATTAAAAAATATATATTGATGATGTAACCAAAGGTTTTTTTGTGGTGAATTTCCACCATTTTGCAAACGTAATAAGGGCCATCAACATAAATGGAATTTTTTAAATTAAAAATTATATTTTTTAATTTTTAAAAAATGAAATAATTCTACAATGGGTTTTAGGTCTTGTAATCAAAATATAGAATTATTTTAATCAATAATGTATTAAAAACTAATTTTAGAAAATTTTAATTAAAAAAGTTTTAAACAGACTTGAAATTGCATGTCATGAATAAATCTAAAAATTATTTTTCGTTTAAATCAACCTAGAATCTCTATAAATTCAATGCCAATTCAAAAATGCATTCATGAAGTCTTTTACAATTTTTTTTCAATACACAAAATATGTCCAATTTTTGTGGAATTGCAAGTTTTTATTTTCCACAATATGATTAGGTACAATTTATTTATTAATTTTGTGATGTTGCTAAAATGGTAATCATCCACAAAAATAATTGTCACATTTGGTTATAAACAAGTTGTGTAGTTCGAAACTTGTTCAAATCTTTCTATATTATGGTTATTTATTATATTTAAATTGTAAAAAAATGTTAATATATATTTAAAATTTCAGAAAAACTTATTTTTAAAAAATCTTTTCTTAATGTTGCTGCCCCCTTAAATTGGAAGAAATTGGTCATAAGAAAAAATAATAATTAAGTACTCAATATAAACAATTAATTATCAAGACCATATTTGTTTCGTAAGATGAAAGATACATTAATACAAATATTAATTACCTAGCTTGAAAAAAATTGTAACATATTATTATTATATTTAATAATGTAAAAATATATTTTACATTTTTTATTTAAAAAATTTAAAAACTTAATTTGGTAAAATTTTGGTTTAAATAGTTAGATATTTCCCCCCTCACCCCGAGAACCAACATATTTTTTTGGTTTCAAATTTTCCTAATTCTGCTTGGGAAAAAAATGGAAAAAATAGTGAAAATTCAAGATAAATGTAAACAACATAAAATGTTGTTAGAAAAATGAAAAAAAAAATTCAAGGAGAAAAGGTTATTCTTAATGAGTAAAAAATTAAGAATAATTTTAATAATCCCAACATTAAACACATAAACAACTATAAAATCAAATTTTTTTGAATTTTTAAAATTTTAATCTTTGAGATCATTATAAACCTTATCATTTCTTTTGAAAATTTAAAATAAATATTAATGATGTAACTGAATTTTTTTGTGACAAATTTCCACCAATTTGCAAACAAAAGAAAAGCCATCAACATCAACAAAATATTTATAATTTTTTTAAAACATTTCTATATTTTCAAAATGATATAATTTTACAATGGCTTTTAGGACTTGCAACCAAAATATAAAAATATTTTAAGAAATTTTTACCTCAAAATATGGCTTATAACCAAAACATGGTTAATTTTTCTTATGGATGAACTTGCAGAGGATTAAAAAGTTGAAAAAATGAAAAGATTAAGAAAATCATTGATGTCATTATTATTATCAACATTTATAATGCATTCATTCTTTTTTTTAATTAATTTGTTGAATTCATCTCTTAATATTTAAACATAAACATGTTTTAAAAAGCCTATAAAATTTGATAAACCATGTTTAAAATTAAAATATTAAAAATATTAAAAATATTGATATTTTCATTATAATAATATTACTTATAAAATTTTTATTTTAGTTCTTTTTTTTAACATGGAATTTTTGATACACTGTGAAAAAAATGGGGAAAAAAATAGGGATTATTTTTGTGGTTTTTTTAATGTGGCATCATGAACATTCATAATAATAAACTTGTCCATGATACCTAAAACAAGCTAATGGAAAAAAATATGTTCTAAGTTACATAAACGTACAAAAAAATAATATATGAAAAAATAATAATTTAGAAGTTTACATGCATCCTAGATTTTGCATGCATGAACATTTTGACTTAATCACTAACCCATTCAACTATAAATGTTAGACTTCCCATGTTTTTAGATACACATTTAAAACAATTATGGTGAGTGAAAAATGCAAATCATGAATAGTAGATTTAACAACATTCAAAATGAATGATTCAACTTGTGTGGAAATGTTAATAGTTCAAAAAATGCAAAAAAAATCATCAACCCATTCAAATATAAATATTAAATATTAAATTGTTACATGTGTTTTAATACATTATGGTAAGTGTAAATTGCAACTCCTAAGTAATGGTTTCAACATGTTAAAAGTTGATAGTTCAACTCATGTACCATGTTGATAGTTTAAAAAATGTCAAAAAGTTCATTAACCCATTATAAATGCATTGTGTAAATAAAGTTAAAGGCTACCTCAATTTCCACATCAATAATTTGAAATTAGTAAATAAGTAAATAAGGTCAAAATTATACTCATAAATGAACAACATAATGAACGTAACAACTATGAATAATATTGACCATTAATTAAAATGGCCAAATGTAATTGAAATGTAGTCAAATCGAATAATAGTTGCAATGTGTGGGGGTGGAAAAAGGACAAGATTTCTTCTTATGTTATTATTCGAAGGTGCCACAACTTTTGTCAAATTTAATTAGTGTTGTTAACAACAATGGGTTTTGAATGTTTTAGATATTTTTAAACTATTTGCTATTATTGATGATAATGGGTTTCTGAAACTAAGATTTAGTTTCAAGTCCTTTAATTAACTTCTTTCAAACAACCTAATGCCATAAATGACAATGAAGTTATTTTTAATAATTATTTATTTTCAAGGTGCCCTAATTTTTCACAAAATACATATATAATGTTGTTGATAACATTGAACAATAAGGGGGGGTAACATTCATCCCATGAAAACATTAAATTTTTTTTTAACATTGTTAATGAAAATAATTTTTTAAAAAACATTTTAAAAAAAAATTTGGTCCCATCATCATATTTTCCCCTATAGTCACATTATCCATCATTATTAAATGACACCCAAGTTTGAAATATTAATACTTGGAGAAGAAATGAAGATGGATATAAACTACTTTTTATTTATTTATCTCTCAATCATGGATGAATTTCATCCAATGATTTATTTATTTAATCCAACTCATAAATAAAATTCATTCATGCAAAAATGACATTGATCCATATGAAATCATTCATTTATGGACATATTCATCCATGTAGGTGGATTAAAATCACATTAAGCTTTAAGCTACAAGTTCAAAGCTCCAAGCTTAAGCTTTACGCTTATACACAAGCCATTTTTGAAAATGTATGAATGCACTTGGCATTTCAATTCCACATCCATGCAAAAGAAATAGATTTTTGTTCCAAAAACGAAAAAATTATAATAATTTATGTTGGGTAATGGATCATGCACCATCAGTTCATTATTAATTTCATCGAATGTGTGGTCTTCATGAATGATGGACCTATCTATTATTTCCCTTAGTGGGATTCATGATAGGCAAATGATAATCCATAATTGATGGGCATGGTCATATCTCCTATGGGAACTTGATTAGATTAAAGAAAACCTCATGAAAAAAGTGATGAGATGGGAGAATAACAATGTGTGAGCACAAGGGATTATTTTCCCAACCAATGGGAGGTGGGAAGAAGAAAGGATGTCAAAATGTCGTTAATCCATTAAATATGTTATAAGAGTGGGATGTTGAAATCTTCATTTGGACAAACAATATGAAGGAAAAGATTGAATACATCGGACACCAAGAGAATAATGGAACATTATATCAGAACTCTCCACCCAACCATCAAACCACACAAAGGGTTCAGGCACCCAATGATCTACCCTTAAGTTCAATAAACAAGATCTACCTCATTCCACAACCTCATTATCAAGCAAAGCTCTAACAATAGGATCATACCTAACATGATTTTTGATGATAGGTGGTGACAATATGCGAGCCATGACCTAGGCTTTAGCCTCAGCATATGAAGGCAACAAAAAGTTCCTAGAAGGATTAAGCTAGAAATCTTTTATCAAAAAGAAAGAAACTTTCTTGAAAGTAGATGATGAAAGTTCTTTGTAAGAATACAAGAGGAGACAATGAAAAAACCAAAAAAGAAGAATCCAAGAAAATAAAGGTGAAAGACAAAAACAAGATGTGGACTCATTCACAATCCAAGTTCCACTTATAATGTTTCACTGGTGGAGAGTTTTCACCATTGAGGGGCACATACAATAGGGTGTTTGCCTTGGGGGATGCGGACTTGAACAAGCGGCCCTAGCACTTCCTCAAACACCTCCATGTTTGACTCTAGAGCTAGAATGTGATGGTGGAGGATATGGCAAACTCTAATGTTGTTGTTTGCATGGGCAATGTCAATTAGAAATGAAATTGGGTATGATTCCATGGAAAGTAATAATGGAAAGATGAGGGAACAAAATTGTAAAGGTAAACAAGTCCACCACAAAAGACTTCAATTGACAACAAATTTTAATTAAAGCTTGAAGAGTTACAAGATGCACCTCCTTGGCCACATGAAATGGCCTTCCATTCTTAAATTTAATCATGGAAAATGTGTTTGTCTAGTTGTAAAAGACATCCTCATCTCAAACATTGACCCCCTTTTGTAAGAACTCTTGAAATGGAGGGCGGAATAGAAAGGACCTCAAATGGGGAGATGACTTGCCATGATCTTTCACCAGAAAAGTAATTTGGCTCAATGAGGTATGTCATAGTTCACATGAAAAAAAATTGAATTATGAGAAAACGATGGATGCAAGGATAAAAAAAATGAGAAAAGGGGACAAAGAGTGGATTTGTATTTTCATGGAAGGGTATTTTGAGCTAGTAAATGGGATGAAGTTAACACCACCCACTCCATGCAAATATGGAAGCTATAGCTTTCCAGATATGATTTGATCTCCTTGATAATTCAAGGATCATCAAGGTGGAAAAGCAAGATCACTTCATCACTTACATGGAACTTCTCCACAAAGTCAAAGATGGAGATAATATGGTCATCCACTCACTTGTTCCAAATAGGAATATCTATAGGGAAGGTTGAAACCAATGGCATAGGAAGGTTGCATGGAATGTCAACAAGGACAAAGCTAACCTTGCCATTTTAATTCACTTGTAGAGGGTGAAAGAAGATGAGATTAGAAAACTCATAATTTAGTACAAGGCATAAAGGAAGTTTGGGAAAATTTGAAAATGCATTGAGTGAAAAACCTAGTGAATGAAGTTAGAGATCCTTTCGAATTCCCAAGGCCACTTCTTGGTTTCAAGTCTTTGTCAAATAATATTCAGTAAAGAGAATGCACTAAAAGAAATCAACCAAAATGTAACCATTCCATTTGTAACAACATGCAACTTATAGTTGCTTGTGACTAGGTTTAGGAGTATTTGCAATTAAAAGATCAAATTTCAACTATTTTGGTCATTTTTACAACTATGTTCCAACTATCGAAAACTTCATCATGTTGGTTGGATGGCTTTTAAATTTATTTTCATCTATGAATAGGCTTATACATCCTATAAGTTGCATTAGTAACCAAATTAGTTGCACCCTAAACGTATTTTTATGATTACTTAGGGGTATATTTTAATGTATAATATATCATAAATATAGATTTGTAGAGATATTAATTATGCATATGTATGTATATCATTCATATATTGAATTTGAAAATTGTTATGCCAATTTTGTAAATTATTATTTAAGCATAAAAATTGATACTTGAATTTTGAAAGTTGATATTTGAATCCTAAAAATTAAATTTGAATATGAATTTTTTTTATTCAATTGTAAAAAATGTTATTTGGATTTGGATTTCTTTAATTCTGAAAATTATTATTTTAATTTCAAAAAACATTATTTGAATCTGAATATTGTTATTCCAATTTTGAAAGTTTTTATTTAAACCTAAAAAATGATATTTCAATTTTGAAAATCTTTATTTGATTTTGAAATTTTATAATAATTAGTGAGATAGTAAGAAAAATAATAATGACAAAATAGATAGTTTAAGCTAGCCATTAGTTCCCATAATAATTTAATAAAAGGTTTTTTAATTATTAAATCCTAATATTTAGTATAATAATTTATATAATTTTAATTAATCCATATTATATTATCATATAATGACATAAATCGTTCATTAAATTTATTATTATTAAATATTATAATTAGTAGTAACTATTACAAATGATATCATAATAATAATAATAATAATAATGTATTATTAGTTATTGATTTATTTATTTATAATAATTGATATAGTTAGTGGATAAACTAGTTTAATATAGTATGGGTACTAGGAGTTAGTGACTAAGTTGGTGACGCTTTTAATTATAATGTTTAATTCATATTTTTTACCTTTCATTATTTTCATGTGAACATATAAGTAAGTGCACTAGAACTCTTCAAAGTGCAAGTGTCATTCAAAAGACGAACCTTTAAAAGAAATTCAACCCTAGAAGTTAAAACCCAAAATAAAATTAGGATTTTGTTAAATTTATTTCATTAACCTAAGCCTATCTAATTACTTCCTTAGGTCTATACCATTATTAACTATTCACATGTTGGTCAACATCATATTGATATTAGATTAAACAATCCAAAATTAATTAATTAACTGAGAATATGAAATATGAAATAAGGTTTAACATGCCACTAGTCACCAAATAATTAGGTTTCAAAAGATAAATGAATACAATTTATATGCCACATGGCAAAATATTATTTTGCCATGTGTCATACATTAATACCATTTAAGATGGATGATGTGGATTTTTTCAAGATTAAATCAAAATCATTTTAAAATATTAAAAGATGTTGTCAAGTGGCAACATATCATTTGTTATTAGGGTGACCAAATTAATTACATGGTAAGTTGCAAATGACAATATGTATACAATAAGTCAAAATATGAACCCGTATTTCTTTAATTGTTTTTATACATCCATAATCCATGTCATTTGCAACTATCATCTTATGTGACTTGTCTAATGCGACTAAAAGGATTTCAATTATAAATATTGCCTATGAATACTCCCATGTAAAGGAACCTTAACATAATCCTCCTTGGTGTCTTCTATATCATCAATTTCTTAACTTGTTCCTTCCCCACTATTTTACTTTTTTTCTTGGATGCCTCAATCAGAGCAATTACAAAAGTTACAAAATAGATTAGAACCTAGGTTCATTTATCTCGCAAAAAGCGATTTTCAATGTTGGTGTGCAATCCTTGGGGTAGTCAAGGTACGATCCACAGTCCAAGAGGTGCGATGTAGGCTAGTCCTTTGAAAGGTCCTTTCAGAACATAGAATTGTTCGCCTTTGCATCACACCAAATCTTGAGGAGATGTGGTAGTCGAGTGATGGTTTCAAGAGGAGCAAAACAAGGTAGAAATACATGCTAGAAAAGCAAAGGTGATGGATAGAAAATGTTGAACTCAAATAAATACAAGATTCAAATGAAAATTGTCCTCTTTCAAAGTAAAAAAGCACTTATGTCCAACTCTTGGCACCAAGAGTTGGCAAGATGAAGGTGTTAGAGAAAACAACCGGGTAAAAAAAAAAAAAAGTTTACGAAACCTCATAACATATACATGTAAAACAACTTTTGAATGCCTCCTTTGTTCTCATCTATTGTCCCAAGACTTGTTTCTCCAAATTCCATGTCGAATCTTGAATTCTTGGAAAAAATTAATATCCCAAATGGATTGCTTCCACTCTTGGATATAGGAGGTGAGAGAAATCATTCTCAGGATGTCTCATAGTTAATTCGAGGTCTAAGATCATAAAATCATATAGCTTTAGAGCTTTAAACTCCTACTATATGAGAAAAAAAAATTGGATTATAGTTACAACTTTGAGATGAATGGGGATCATGCAAGGACTAAACGAAATTCAATGTTTGACCTAATGCTAAAATGTGGCCTTGTGTAGCCATTTATCAAATTGAACATTAAAAAAACCAACCATTGGGAATTTCTTTGCCTTTCATAAAACATTTGACTCATTCCACTACTTGAGCCAAAAAAATTTTTACTTAGGAAACACATAGGAGTATGAAAACATCTAGAGATTTTCCATAAGCATCTTTAGTTCGAAATTCATATTATAATGAACAAGTGGATTTCCTTCAAGAAATTTGGACCAAAGACTAGATCACACACAAGAAGGTGCTTACAAAAAGCGGAGTGATGGTCTTTCCTAACTCGATCCATTGCCTTCTCCATCTGCTCTTTGAGCTTGATGAGAAAGCATTCACCCCTCTTACGAAAGTCTTCATAGTACAATTTGACAACAACATTTCCAAGAAAGGAGATCTTATGTTGCATATGAAAAACTATAAAAGAAAGTAAGGAATATGAACAATATCACCAACCAAGAACAAATAACACAACATATAAAAACAAATTGATAATGGGTTGAATTAAGTGGACCTTGTACATGTATTTGAAGAAAGCTTTGGATGTGATCAAATGCCAAGGTCTTTTGGAATTTTCTTTAACATTTCTTGTACACATCCATTGGGAGAACATTTTGAAATTGTTCCAAAGGTATGATACTAATGGACTGGATTTAAAAGAATTCATGGATGAGGTTGGGTCGAACACGGTCTAGCTCCACATACCTTGCAATTGATAGTGAAATTGAAACAACCATTGATAAGCACTTTGGACTTTACATTTTGAAAGGAGGTAAAAATACAAGAATTGTGAAAGCAATGACATGAATGAAATGAATGAGAAATTACTTGTTCAAGTCTATCACGGTCATTAAGAGCTCAACAAGACCATGGGAGGTGTCGAATAGTATGGAGTCCATCGAGATATGCCATGAAGGCTCATCATTGCGGACATGACAAATATATGGCATCTAGGCCTACAACATGTGATTCCCATCCCAAACACAAAACATCCTTCTAAAAAAGGATTTGAGGTCAGGGTCTCCTAAAATAGTGTCTTCAAACCTCTGGATCTCAAAATGCCAATGAGCAATCCATTCAAATTGAAGTAATTGAACACCATATAATTGATACCTATATAACATCCATGATTATTAATCGAACTTCTTGAAGGTCCTTCAAGAGGAAATAAAAATAAGTTAGGCAAGCTTGGTTTCAAGGAATATAAAAAATACTGAGCTTTAACTTAGGATCAAGCAACACATGCTCGAACATTTCTTAGCACCAAAAGTTGTTCAATTTTTATAAAAAAAATTGAAGTCATAATTGAAATCCAATTTTGGACCCAAGCAGCATTTTAGGATTTTTTGTCCATCACTGAGCAATTTTCGGCACTAAGAGTTGTTCAATTTTGAAAAAAAAAAACTTAAGCAATATTTCGAGTTTTTTTTTCCCTTACTAAATAACATTTGGCACCCAAAGTTGCTTGGTTTTGGAATTTTTTAAAAAAAACCCAAGCTATTGTTCAAGTGTTTTCTTCCATTTTTAAACAACTTTTGGTGTCAAAAAGTTGTTCAATAGTGGCCCAAGATGTAGAAAAATGAGCTACAACTTGGGTTTGAAATTAGACCTGAATGATAGTTTGGGGTTTTTTTAAGCCATCGTTAAACAACTTTCAACATTGACAATCGACAATTGTTTGTAAATATTTATCACTATTTGTAATTATAATACCACCAATTACACATTATCACATGTAGGGGCATGACTAAATTGAATTTATGAAAATTAAATAGCCATTTTTATCTCATTTGTGTAAACTAGATGGTCTAACATTATTCCATGTGGACCAATCACATTTTGCCATGTGGGTTGTACAAATTCAAAAAATGAATTTTAAAATTCAATTTAAATAGGTAAGTAGGTAAATTGATTTTTTTTGAAAATTAAGTTTCACCTTTGGGGTCAAGCCTTTTTCATTTGTTCACCCCAAATAACATTTTTTAATGTTGTTTGTATGTTTTCAATGTTGTAAACTATATAACTAAATGTGCATAATAATTTTTTAAATCCCAAATTAAAATAAAACTCAAGGATCTGAGGTCTTAAGCTACTTACCTATTATAAATATTTACCTACTTAATTAACATACCTATCCGAATGTTTATCTAACTATACTATTGACTAACCCATCAAATTTAAATTAATGTACTTAGCTAAAGGTGGATGCATGGTACAATGGACCAATTTTGGAGTAACGCAATTCACTTTTCTACCACTTAAATGTGGTTCTAACTACCACTTTTTTGTACATTATGGAATTTTTAAATGGGACTTGTTTTGAAATTATAGTCTCCAATATGTAATGAAATTGATTGATATGGAAAATACGTAAAATTATAGGAGTTATGGACTTTTGAAATTGAAACCCAAGCTATGTAATGTTAACAACAATTAAGTCAATGGACTTTGGTTTGGTTCTATGATTAACCTCATAGAATTTTTAGGGAATTGGTTTTAGTTTTTAAATGTAGCCATGAAATCAAAATTGAAATGTTTTCATTTATATCTAATCAAATTTATGATCCAAGGACTTATATCTGGTGAAAAATAGGCAATTTTTTTCAAAAGTGCATTTCATCTTAAAAAAACACATGATTAATTTTGAAAATTTGCAAGTATGTTTGAATCAATGAGCTTTACAAGAATGAATTTTTAATGGAAATAAAGTCACTTGGAATTAATGCATTATTGCTACCTAATTACAAAAAACATTTAGAGGCTAAAAAAAAACAAAGGAAATGAAATTTCAAATTCATAAATTCTTTTTATTTTTTGGTCCACCCTACCATGCATTTTACCCCTAACTTATGGACCTCTCTTCCTAACATACCAACCTAATTAATTAGTATATTATATACCAACATATATAACTAATATAATTAATTTATGGTACTACCTACAATTTATTACTTAGTTTAACTTGTTATTTATTAACCTAACTTACTATTTATTAATTAAATTAGCTTACTATCTCATTACTAGGAATGTGTGGTGTATTTCATTAGGCTATTTCATTGTGCAACCATAAAAGTGAATTAAGTTCACTATAATTTCATTGCCCTTACCTTCATTCTTGAAAATGGTTCACTATATGGTGTAAATGTTTACTAAGGGTGAAATTTGTTTACTAGGTTTGTTTTTTTAACATTATTAAAATAATCATTGAAAATTTTCTATTTAATTGGGTTCAGGGCATTAGTAAGTCAATTAGTTAAATGTGACATATTTTATCTATATATTCCCATTTCAAGCATTGATTTAATCATTGATCTATTTGAGGTGTCTTTGATGATTATTTCCACCTACATTTTTACTCTTGCTTTTGGGGGAGGAAAAAATTATGGATATGGTGAAAAAATAATGGCTTGACTTTCTTGTCCACAATATTGAAGTAGCATGTAGAAGACAAAACCACTCATTCCCATGTGGGACACAATAAAATATGAAGATTTTAAATCCTTAAGTTGTGAGATGTCCAACATATTCTAGGTCCACATTGAACTTTTGATGATGCTCCAAATACATGTGTGAATGTGGACTAGCTAAGGCCATAGCCAAATTCATTTCATATTTGTTTTATGCTTAAACAATAGGTTCAACATGGGTATTAAAGTAGCCTACATCAAACCTAGGTTAAGCCCACATGGCATTTATGCCTAGACCAAATATGCCACATGGGACCTAGGTTAAACCTAGTTAAACCTCGATTAAATTAAAATTTGATGAAACCATGGTTAAATTTTGATTAAATATCTATGGATATTAAATTTTGATTAAATTAAAATTTGGCGAAATCTTGGTTACATTAACATTTGGTTAAACTTTACTTAAAAGTTGGCAAACCTAAAACTTGGTTAAACCTTGGAAAATTTAAAACTTGATTAAACCTTGCCAAATTTAAAACTTGGTTGAACCATGATTAAACCTTGATGAAACTAAACCTTGGTTAAATTAAAATCAATAAACTAAACATTGATGAAATCTAGGCTAAATTGAAACTTGATTAAGTTAAATTAAAACTTCATTAAAATTTATTTTAATCTTAGTTAATATTTGACACTTTTAGTTTAAACACGACTATTTTTTAATACAAGTTTAATATGCAGTGAACACCCTTAATACAATTGTAATAACCTTAAAGTAACCTTAGTACATTTACATCATTTTAATATACCTTATAACCTTAATAAACCTTATAAATACCCTAAACCTTATTCATAATATACCATTAATAATATATGAGATAGAGCTTCAATACACCCCTAGAGAAATGTACCCTTAATATACTCCTAATACAATTTAAATGAAATTATTTGCAACCGACTTTTAGTTTGTAATGCAATTCTAACGAGATTCACTACCCTATTCTTGGATGAAAATGCAAATAAAAATCATCAACATGGAAGGATGAAGCTTTTAATAGTTATAATGTAATTGCAAAATAGTCGCAAAATGATACATAGTCTCAAAGGTAGTTAATAGATGCAAGAATAGTCACAAATGACAAAGTGTTTCATTTAGTTACAAAATAGATGTTTACACAATACAAGATTTGTACTAATGTAGATAAATGTGTGGCAATTGGGAATGTTCATTTTTTGTGAGTAATTAATGTTGTTTTATTTTATTCATTCACTTACCTTGAAAATGTTGATTTAAAATGTTGTAGTTTGAGTTTTCCAAGATAATGTTTGGGACAAAACTTGAAAACTATTATAAAGACATAATTCCTTTGAAGGGTTCAAGATTTTTCCACGACATTGAATTGAAAAAACAAACTAGTTGCATTTCAACCCATTCGCTCTCAAATGAAAAAGAATTTGAATGGACACAATTAGATTTCATTAAATGTAATCAACCTTTCCAACCTGATTGTTGTTGGTGAGTTGTCCAAAATAAATTCAAACCACCATGATCAACTATAATTAATTTTGGACAAGCCAAATAAAATATAATTAAATTTAATCCAACCCAATCATTCTTAATTATTCACATGAACATATATATTTTAAATTCGCCAAGATTAATTGTAATCACATGTGGACATGTGGGATTAAATTTGGTTAGATCTGATTGACATGTCCACCTTAATCATTTTTATTGATTGCTCGAAAAAATATTTATAAGACTAAAAATTAAATGACAATAATCAATTGCAATTAACCTTGGATGGGCTAGATCACAACTAGTGAGATCAAGTTGGACTATTTAGCTTGGTTGCTATTGGTCACTCATTTGCTTGGAAAAAAAGGAAAATAATTCTTAAACAATCATGATCAATTATACTTGACCTTGGACAACCTAAAAAAATATTGGTTGGATCCAATTTGCTTATCTAGCAGAGTAATTTTTGGTCATTTGATATTTTTAAAATACCATAATTAATTGTAACCAACCTTAAATAGGGTAGATCGAATATAGTCAAATCCAATTAACTTTTATAGCCTAGTTTCTTTTAGTTGGTTGGCTAGAAAAAAAGTCCAATAGCCATGATCAATTCCAATCAACTTTGGAATGGGTTAAAGATGAAATATAGTTAGATCTAGTTTATTTATTTCTAGTGTAATTTCTTTCAGTCACTTGACTAAAAACAAAATTTGAATAACCATGATCAATTCTAATTTATTATGGATGGACTAGATCAAATTTTGTTAGATATAATTAGTTTGTCCATCCTAAATGTTTTTAATTCACAATCTGAGAAAAAATCTCAACAATGTTAAAATGGTGGTTTTGAATTATAGCATAAACCTGGGTGTCTTTTGAAAATTGGAAACCACTTTCTATAAACACCCACCAAAATAGAAATGATTAACTCATCCAAGGATAATAAAAATATAGTATTTCAGAAATGATTTTCATTACATCATGAAATTATTTTTTCCTATTTCATCCTTGGAAGTTTTCCACTAACACTAGCATGGCCAAGTATAGTTGTGTACACATATTGGACCGTGAATAGTGATAACAAAATAGGCATTCCAAAAATTGACACAAATCCAATTTTATTATAATATCATTAGCTTTCAAATGCTTTAACATGTGCCAACAAACATTGGACCTCATCCCAACTCCATGTGGGATAATGAATGAACTTTTAGATTGCCTATAATACATTATGTTTTGTAGGATATGATATAGGTGCTTACATTGCACCCATGCCCCACACCCACCCAAAGAAGCTCTGACATGACGATGAAACATAAGCGAGAGTGACCTAGGTAATTTGCAATTGTCACATTGAATGTTTGTGGCTAGAGAGTATGCTATAGATTTGTCCATACCTAGGAGGTTGTACATCTATAGGGGGCAAATTAATAGCCATATTGAACAATTTATCAACCTCCCAATTGTTTGTGTGTTGTTGTGTTAATTTGAACACTAAAGGCCTTCTCACATTCTTGCCACAACGAGATGTGGGCCAACTACTTGCATATGCAAGTTTAACTACATTCTATATACACAAATTGAAAGAACTTGACAATTGCTTAAAGTGAAAGTTTCATTTCTAAATAAATTCTAAAGGTTGTTCATGCATTTAGAATCAAATAAAAACCCAACCTCTTCCAAAGATGAGACCTCTTTCTGAATGAAGTTGACACCGTGTTGAACAAGCGATATAATCAAGACTTGCAACCTGACAACTACACATTTTTGCATAAATCCACTAACACAATGGTTGAAGTCATCTAGACAAAACCAATGCTTATGGTGCTTGAGAACCCTAAATCAAAATTGGACCCAAAAACCAAAATAACATGGAGTTGGGCTCTTGTGTCATCTTATGTATTGATCTTTCCTATGTATATGACATTTGTATTTTTTGGTAACATAGAACATTGCACAACAAAACTAGGAAGGCAATAATCAATATACCAAAGGCCATCGCCACACATAATCTCATTAACCACTATCCCACCTTGAGAAAATATAAGGTAGATGCAAAATTGAATGTTTCACTATTGTGATGAAACAATGTTTTTTTCCTACGTACTATTTATTCAAATGCATATGGTGATTAATATATCCTTAGGTTTATTAATCAAGATTTGAATCTCAACTAACAACTTCATTATGAACATAATTATGTGGTTATTTATTAATTTAAAAACTCATTTGTTAATAGTAATGGACTTTTGAAGTCCAAAATATGGGCTAGTCGTCTAGTTGGACCATCACAAAATGGAGAAATTTATATTGATTCACTTTCTTTTTTTGTTATTGGGACTCAATATATGATGTAATATTATAAGATAAATTCATACGAGGAACATTTTATTTGAAACCTTAATTTTTTGTTAGTTAGGGACTTTTGAATGGTTAAAGTTTGACTATATTTTCATAAGTTCATATGAGTTATAATTTTTTTTTGTTTGTCAATTTTTTTGTTCCAAAAGCATATGGTTTTGTAAGTTTTAAATGGGGCAATATTCCTAAAAACTTTGTGGGTTTTCCTTTTAGGACCTCCAAATTCAAAAATGACATCAACTACATTAACTATAAGTTATCACATAGATTTGGGAAGGTTTGTAGGTGATTGAACATGTATTAGTCAAATATTAAAATAATAACATTAAAAAAAAAAAAACCATGTCCATTTGAATCATTTAAAAAAATATTGTATGGACTTATAAGGAGTGCAATTTTTGCCAATATTGAAACACTCTTGATTGTGCATTCACCCAAGATACATACTTTGTGGAACACATGGCGACCCATGGATGTGTAAGTTTTCGATAGTGTTAGGTTGACATGTAAGAATGGCCACATGTGGATAAGAAAAATTGACATGGTCGAGTTTACGCAATTTGCCATTTGCTCTTAGAGAATAATTGATGTTACATTTCACACAACCAAACACCTCACCTTCCAGATGAGGAGTCCAATTGTGAATGAAGTTCTAAAAACATAATCGGCAATAGTTGCTATAAGGTTGGAAGCATCTTTCGAAACATGGGCCTTCTTCAATAGGAGTTCATTCCTATTAGGACCGCCCAAAAGAACCTCCTTGCAAGTAATGTTGATATTAAATGGATTGTTTAAAAGCCCAAACATAGTCATCGCAAGTCACTATGTACAAGGAGGTGCTGCATTTTTTCAATTTTTGCAACCAGATGTTATGCACAATTTCAACAAGATTACAAGTGGGCATATATGCCCTTCAAAGTTGCTAAAATTATGCAAATATCAAGAAGATAAGATTAAACTAGAAGTGGAGGGACAAAAAAGATAAAATATAATCCTTTGCATAATATAGGAAAGGAAATTCTTACATGAGCCATGAACATGCCCCACTATTTGATCCGAAAATGCCAAAGCTAAGCCAATTACCAAGTTAATGAACCCATATTCAACTTAGCTCTTGACAAAAGCCATCAACAATGAATAGTTACATATCAACTGTCAACCTTTTCTAAAGACTTTGTACTTGAAGTAAAGGGCCTTGTGTTGATTTTGTAGCTCATGTTTGATCAATTGTTTAGTATACCTATCAAGCAATTGAGTTGAATGCAACAAACACGTACACTCTTTGTCAACCATCCTGATAGTGGCATCCTTGGAACTGTAAACAATTATGACAACATTCTAGTTTGCTTAGGCACTGTTTGCCATGAATCCTTTGAAGTTTGGTTTAGGGTACCTATGTTTGAACATTGTGTGGTTGAACTTTGTCCACATGATGTGTTGTGCTTCAATGCTTTCAAATTGCATGTCACAAATTGTATTGGTTATAACTTTGCAATAAGTCAAATCATAAACATGACAAGCCATTGTTGTCCAACTAGTGACATGCTTAACAAGGTCAAACATGATCCAAGAGTTCTTTAGATCACCCTTGGATTACATTCATGCAACGAAACCCATTTCGCCTTTAACCCCATCAATGGACATCTTGAAAAGGAAAACCTTCTAACCAGAAATTTGGCCTAGAAAGCAACATTCCTCGATGTAATCGTAACGATTCTTAGACTTCAACACAAGGATGTTATCCATTTATAAAACATTCTAATCATTGTTTTTAAGCAATAAAAGGACTTATAATATAATATGAAAAACTTTGAAAATAAAATACTTTTGAACAAAGTTAATTCAATACTTAATGTAACAATATTTATAAAAAGCTTTAAATATTTTATAAATATATTTCAAAAACCAAGTAGTAAAAAAGGAGACAATTATAACTCCTTTAATCATGTTTACACCGTCCCAACTCTAAAAAATCTACATTAAAACTATCAATATTCAGTCAAAGGTGGTCTTTGCAATGTATAGAAAAAAATGCCAAGGCCTTAACCAAAATGTAAAAGCCCACCCAGAAACATAAGATGACCTCCTCTATCACAAGGGAATCTTACTGATTTAAGGCACCCTCCTTATACATTGTGAAATCCAATCAAGCTCATTAGAAATAACATAATAGATATATTTATCGTGTTAAAAAAATGGGTTCAACCAGTGTTGGGTGGGTAATATCCATTTATATATATTAAATAAAGATACAAACAAAAATTCAAAAAACATCGGCCCAGTGAAGGTACATTGATGTATATTTTTTGTACACACTTTCAATTGGTTATACATTGAAGCCATTGCATGATGACATTGGAAATCCTTTTCTTCAACATGCCCTGGTCACGCTATAAGAAGTGACTGGAGCCTTTCAAAATCAAAAGTAGTGAATCAAGTCTTGTATAATCAAGGCATCAGATAATTGTGTTTGACAAGTGCACATTATTTGGTGTTGGAAGAATAGAGGAAAATGAAAGCAATAAAAAAATTAACCACTAATTAGCCTTACAAACAAGAAGTCCTTGGCACTGATTTTTTTTTGCAGCAGATTTTTGCTATTTTGCTAAACTAATTGGAGAAAAACTTGAAAAACGATGTTTTCTTCCAATGTGAAGCATGCATTTGGAATTCCCAACTTTTGAGAATTCAAAAACTTGGAAAATAAATAAATGGTGACCATGGGGCCACATACCAATGGAAAGCTTTTTGCATGGTCTCAATAACCAATCAAACATGTATGGGGATGAAGCAAAAGTCATACCAAGCAAACAAAGACAAAACATCCCTGCTTTATCAGCATCCCAAAAACCGAGTGCATGGTTATGTGCACATATATTGTTCTACTTTTGGACGAGACTTCAGCCAAACAAATTTGAAAACGAAGGATGCTTCCAAATGGACAAATCCAAACCATGTTTCATTAGAACCATTGACTGAATGAACTGATGAAACCATGGCTGTGAGATCACAGAGAAATCTCCACAATAATACTTCAAAGGTAACCATTCCATCAGTTGCAGCAAAACCAGTACACAATAACGAGTGTGGTCATGACCTTGTAAGCGCCATTCAAAAAGTATCAAACCATCACATTCAACATGAATACAAGTGACCAGCTACCGTGGCTCCCACTGACTTCATCAGCTCCTGATGGTGGGTATAGAAAAGTATGTAATAATATACCCAAAATCTCAGGAAATAATTAGCAGAAAATCTGCATTCTAACCACTGAAACCCAGTGTAGACCAGTGACATAAAAGCTCTAATGATTGGCCATTAGGACTTCTATCAGCTAACTACCATAAAGAAGAGAAGTTGATAGCTTTCCAGTTCATTGAAATTGAAATCCATTCAGAAAAGCAATAAGAACACAGCAAGGGTACCAAAAATGTTACAATCAGTCTTAGCAACACTGTGAGAGACTAGGGAAATGATAGCTCATTACTATTATTACTAGGTCAAGTCTAACCGAATTGATACACATTTTGTTGAGGCTTTGGATTTGTGAAAATGAGCAAATTTGGAGCTCCAAATCCTTCTCAACTTTCAAAATCTAATATGTGAGTAATCAAGCCTAAGTCCTTTTGCTCCTTGTCTATGTAACACTATATATCATCATTATGGCATACTATTAAAAGAGGTCATGGGTTTTATAATGAATGACCTATTTCTTCGAACCCATAATTACCAAAATTATATGGATTGACTAATGCAAATTTAGGTTTACATCAATGTCATTTTGGACTAACTTTTAATATTTTCACAAATTGATTGGATTATGTTTCTATTAGTATTTTCAATAAGTATTGCAAAGTATAAATTTTTAAGTTTTTAAGAGTTTTTTGTTGTGCAATAACATGCATTTGATACCAAAAAAACATTGATTATCCCATAGAATAAATAAAAAGTGAGTAATTGGGATGGTAATTATCAATACATCGTAGACTTGTAGTCTGCCATTGCAAAAGAGGATGTTCATGAACTAAGGGATAGAGAAGGAATTTGTTTCTTTCCTTTACAAGGAGCTATGACACTAGAAAAATCCAAGTCATGACAATGCATATCATGATGTGATATATGGGGTTGGGGAGGGAAGGAAAAGGTGTGAAACAATTTAAACTTTAAATATGAATAAAAATGCATCATACATAGTGGAACAAATGCACACACATCATGTGAGCCTTGCACAATCATAGTTCCATTATAATTGATCCCTTTCCCTCCCCCCCAATTGTATGTTTTGTTCCCATGCTTTTGCACCTACCATTAGCCTAGGCCAAAAATGGAAAAAAACACGAGGCATATAAATTCTTAATGACTAATGAGGTGAAACAACATAATTAAATGGCCCATTTTTTGTCTTTTGGGGAGCCAAATTGTGGGTGTTGAATTTCTTGGATTTGTGTTGTTTTTAATGTGTTCCCATCAAATTTCCAATGGGTTCCCCAAATTTCCAATTTGTGCTCCTTGACATGTTTCCAATAACACCTCATTTTATCCCACGTCCTTCACCCCACGTTCTATTCTTGTAGCCTACATAAGTAATTCAAAAATATGAGATTACAATATATCTATTTTAGGACAATTATAAATTTGATAAATTGTTTTTGTGATAAGCCAGTCAATACATCACAAAAGAAAAAAATTTAAAGTTTGGTGATCTTCACAACTGGTTAATTTTGTTTGTTCTATTTGCTATGAAGAATTTTCACTTAAAGATGGGTGCACATGATATGGGCGGGCTTTTTTTTCTCTTTCTTTTAAGCGGAATCCAAAAAATTAAAAGTAAGTAAAAGTGTACATGTGTGATGTAATGATTGCAAGGGCTTTTGATTGACATGTGTTTGTTAAACTATGGAATTTAGTAACCTAATTAACATCAAGGAAAAAGGTAGCCGAATAAAGAAAGGAATAAGAAAAAAATTGAAAACACATGAATGTAAGACTTGTTTATTGTCTACCTATTGTCATATAGTAGTTATTGTCATGCAATAGTTATCATCATGCACATATCATCATTTATAGACTTGAAAGAAGACCCCTAATCGCCTAAAGACCTCCGATAATTGTTGCCTATTGTTTGCAACAACTATAAACCCTTTGTAGTTGTTGCCTACCATTTGCAACGCTTGCAGACTCTTTGCGGTTGCTGCCTACTGTTTGCAACATTACCTTCCTTGCAAACCTCAAATTTCATGTCTATCATTTTGTTACTGCCTTCCAATGGTAAATATTGTCTTACGGCAGAGGGTATTTTTTGCTCCAAAGACAATTAATAAGGAAAAAATATCCTATTGCTATTGTAGAAGAAACAAAAAGGTACTACATAAAACATAACAAAACATTATGCAATCTTAATGTGTATTACTCCCTCCACTATTTAACATCCTCCAATTAGAACAAAATAAAAATAATATGATATATTTTCAACCATTTTCCATTGCAAGAATCAAAATACAAGATACTTCCATACTTTCCACCTTTATCTCCAATGTCACACACACATTTCTTCCCCAAGAAAACTCTCCTAACTACATCTAATCTAGAATCATACAAAGAAATAATCCACACTCTTATTCTTCAAAGGATAAATAAGGAACATGAGAAGGATGTTCACCACACAAGGGTTGAATCCTTATCTTTCTAGATTTCATTATCCTAATCCCTTCCACACATCCTAGTTAAGGGAAATCCATCCATCCCTTATCCATTTATATTAATTAACTTAGATGGATTCATCCCTTAATAAATAAAAGATGGCAAATAAGATATTCGTCACTAGTAATTAAATAGTTATTAAAATGCCTTTTAAAGTAAACTAAATTATGATATTATTTTTTTAAAAATTAAAAAAATCAGAATTCTTCCCATAATTAACTTCTAATTATTTTGTCCTATGAAGATAGTTCATTATACTAACAATATTATCGTTAGAAAACACTTTCACTTTAGAATTTTCTTGAAATTGTTTTGCCATCTAATGGTAATTACCATCCAGTGATGGTATTGTTGTCTCCTAATAGCCATGGTGTTTAATCAACATGTATAGGACAATTTTCTCCTATTAATAATGTTATAATACTTTCGTGGCATGATTTAAATAAAAAATCATTATGTATGATTTTGGGTTGGGTGGGGAAGCCAAGGGGGGAAGGTAGGTTGGGGTTGCACATTGTTGTTAATGGTCTTTATTTTCTATCCATTTGTTTGGTGGGTGGGGGGGGATGGCTATGGTTGGTATTTTATTAGAGCATCATATTGCCTTGGTATTGTGTTGTTGGTACATAAAGTTTTTATTTTGTGGTGAATATTATGTAGAGCAATTAGGCTAATCATTCCCTGATTTTTTAACCCCACACAAATACACACATTTACATGCAAGTCCTTTATTATAAATCATACCACCATGTTCCCACTTTAAAAATTAAGGTAATATTATTAGGTTTGATGGGGATATTGGGTGGCAACTTGAAGCTACATTTAACAATGCAAAATAAGGGAAGGTACAAAATAAGGTGGATCACTTTTTGTGTCACATTGTAGGTTTTTGTTGAGCGTTATGCATTAACATGCCATAAAATCATCATTATGTAAATTTTTATTGAATTAAAAATGTCAAATTAAATAGGAAAAAAATATTTATTAACATTACAACATATATTCTTCAAATATATAGTAATGGAATTTTGAAGTTGAAAATTATGAACTAATCTTTTGTCTATGACTTGTATAAATACATCTTTCTTTGTGAATTTTTTTGGGGATATGTTATAGGGATTCAATATATGATATGTTAAAGGAAATAATAACATAAATGAAAAAAAAAGCTTAACCCAAAAAAACTTTGAACTTTTGAATGTCTTAAAATGGACCTAATTTCAAAAGTCCATTCATTGATGGATTTCAATGTTTTTTCTTTTAACATGTATATTAAATAATCATATAGTTGCATTTTTATTCACATAATTTTTATTGACTCATTAATCATCTTTAATCTCCCATTTAAGCAATGATATCATAATAAATTAGAATTTTAATATTATCAAATGAACTTTTTATGGATTTTTTATTTGCTAGAATTGGTCCACCTTATTTTGCAATAACCCATAATATGATGTGTTGTTTTCATCTTGATTGGTTGGGATATGCTAATCGATGAAAACTTGTTTCATTAGTATTTAGGCATGAAGATCAAGATAATGAGAGATGTGACTTATTGTTGGATCAATTTATTATTGTGATGTTTAGGTGTTAATGACACAATGTGATGGAAAAATAATCAAATCTTTCATGAAATAATACAAGGTTGGCATTGGGCAAGGAAATGAAGATGAAGATGTGAAATTGAAATATTTGAAAACGTGGCAATATGCAACAAACTTAATAGATATTTCATATCATATAATAACATGTTAATTTGATATTCATATATAATCTTGATAAAATCTTTTTGTTCATATTAAGGTTTGTTTGGTATCATGATAAATCTTTCACAATTACTAAAGTATGTCATAACATTTTAGGTGATTAGGTTTTTGCTCATCTATAATTATTGTTGTTAGAAATTCAATTAAAAGTCTTTACAAATTTGGATATTGGCTAAATGACAAATCTGGGAATACAATTCCGACAAAATACCTTAATGTTAAACTTACACAATTTGGTGGGTTTCATTTACAACAATGAATAGCATGAACAAAATTTTATCATATTTATGCAGATTTATTTAGGTTTTGTTGACCATATAATCATAGAAGCTTATAGTGAATGCTTCTTAAAAGATGCTCATAATGGACATTGAATAGTGGTTTATTATCCAATAGACCCAAGACATTTCAAAGAACTTCAATATGTCATCATGGGCCTTGCCAAATGGTCATGTGACATTAAAACCAAAGTGCTTTGAAGATTAAAGTTGTTTCAATTTTTTTCCCATAAAACAAAAGTTTGTTAAAACTAAATTGTGAGCAATAAACTGTTAAATTTATGATAAAATGTTGATGAATTTCAATTGAAGTAATTTGAATATATCTTTTGATTATGTTTGGAATTCTTATGCAATTGTGCATTATAAGTCAATCAAGTTCAAAGGAGCAGTTTGTTATATTTGTATGTGTTTGTGTATTTGCATCCATACATTAGTAATGCACCCTCGTAATGGATATTATTATATTATGGATTTTCAATGATTTGAGAGATTGTATTAATGTTATCCTTTACATTGGCGTTTTATATTCTTACTACAAATTATTTTAAAAATACATATACAATGTTTCTAGTCAAAAGCAATACATGTATATATATTATTGTGTATTATTTAAGATATATCATCAAATTGCAAAAGATATTTGTATGAACATGGTATAAAATATGAAATAAAAATCAAAAACAATTTCATATCTTGATAATAAATGGACAAGTTTATTTATGGTATATAAAAATGGACATAATGACTATGGTGAAAGGTATCAGATATAATGTACACGATATAAGATATGGGATGAGGTTATAAAAAGTTTTGATTAGTAGAAATATAAGATATATTTTTAATTTACTGAAATTAAGATTAGATCTAAATAAGGTTGTTTAGGGTTTTGATTGACTAGGGTATAAAATATATAAATATAGATGTAATGACCATAGGGAAAGGTATATGACCCATTATTTAAAATATATGTTTTTAAAAAATTTAGGATATTTGATTGGTCATGGTACAAGATATGGAAAATATGGAATCTAGGATGCCTTTTCATATCCATGTAGGGGTAGGGGAAATGAATTGGAAATAATTATTAAGAAAAGGGTGAGGAAGGTAGGGTGCACAACATTAATGGTGCTCGATCACCATTATCAAACACTATGGCTAAGGAAGAATTGTACTTTAGTAGTTAAATAAATATTTATATTTAAATTTGAAGGTTTAATTTGAAACTGTGAAAAAGATGTAAGAATGATGGTAAAGGAGATGAAGGTTTATTGATTTAATAATCATATTTTTATAAATATAAATATAAATATTATAATCATTAAAATGCAATATATTTCAATTATTAAATGCATTTGATCTAATTTTAATTTTATGATCATGTAGTTTCATTTGTATGAAAAAGAAGTAAGAATAATGGTAAAGAAGGTGGAGGTTTAATAGTTATTTTATAGTAGAATCTATTGTAATAATTAATTAAAAAATTTAAGCTTCATTTAGAGGAAGATTTCAAAGCCCATATGTGAAATTGAGGTAAAGATAATGATTAAGTAGGTGGAGATTTTGAAAGGTATTTGAAAATTTTATGGAATGTACTTGTTCATAGTTAAAGAAATATTTTAAATTTAAATTTGAACCTTCACTTTGAAAAGGAAGATTTCAAAAGGTTTATGACAAACTAGGTAAAAGATAAAGGTAAAGCAAATTTTGAAAGGGTATATTTGAAAATAATTTTAAATGTTTCTGTTTTTTGGGTAGGTGGGTAGGGGAGAAGGATGAGTTAGCTAGAGTTGGAATTATGATGACAAGAATTAAATGGTGAATAACTTGAAGCCATAGACTTTGGATAGATCCAAAAAAACCAACATAGTAGAACCTTGTGGCTGAAGAAAGAACTTTGGATTAATCCAAGGTTATATAATATGTCAATTCAAAAATTATACAATAAGAAATTATTCATAATTTAGTTAAAATATCCAAATATTATTTATACATACGACTTAGGATTTCTAAAAGTGAAAATTTAAAAAATTGAAAATAAAATAAAATTTGGAAACAATTATTAAAAAAAACTCAAATTGAAATATATAATATATTTTGAACATTGTATATCTAGTTGAAGCCCTTGCCCTTTGTACCTTGTATCTACCCAGCGCTCCACCTGGTATGCCCTTCTTGAGATAGTGTAGGATGGGTGGGTATCAGATAGCCAAGTAGTTATGAAAAAGAGGTAAAGATAATTGATTTGGAAATTTTCAAAGGGTGTGTGAAAAAAAATCACTAGTAGAGGAGGTGCAATTATAAAGCTAGAATTAATGTGCCTTTTCATATCCATGAAGGGAGTGAATGAGGTAATTAAGGCTAATAATAACAATTATGGAACATAATAATTGTTTTGAATAACATAATTACACCATTACATAATTACATAGATAATTTGAAACCATAAGCTTTATGTAAATCTAAAGAAAACATGATAACCAGAATTATGTGGTGAATGGCTTGACACCACTACAACCCCATGGTTAGGGAAAAAGTTTTGGATTCATCCAAGGTTATATTTAATGTCAATTCAAAAACATTATAATTAAACATAGTTCATAATTCATTTAAAATGTCAAAATATTATGATTCCACTTGCATTATCTCCTACTTTCATTATTTATACCTTTGAATTATACATTGTAATTAAAAAAATATTAAATAAAAAATTATTATTCTTAAATATGTACGATGGAAGAGAATGTAATGGTGTAATATTTAAAATCATTTTACTTGGTAAATAGTTGTATAAACATGAAGACATTACTATTTTTAATGTAAAATAGATGAGAAATGTGAATTAATCATTTTTCAAAAAAATCCAAATTCATTTAAAGGTAAAGACAAAGTTAGATTATTTTTTAAAATTTAAATTTTATAATCATTTTTTAAATGTGAAAGGTTATATTTAACTTCACTTTGAACCTAAAGGTTTTTTTAATATATGTGTGAAAGACGTAAGAATTATTGTAAAGAAGGTGCATGTTTATCAATTTAATAGCTATTTTGATAAATATAGATATAAAAATCATTGAAAAAATATAGAATGTACTCCAATAGTTAAAATAATTTTTGAATTTAAATTTTAAACTTCACTTTGAAAGAGAAGATTTCAAAAGGTATGTGTGAAAAAAAAGATAGTGAGAAAATAGATGTAGATTTTGAAATGTATTTGAAAAACTTATGGAATATATTCCAATATTTAAATAACATTTTAAAATTTAATAAAAAAATTCAGCTTGAAAGGAAATATATTTCATAGGGTATGTGAAAAAATAAAAATAATGATAAAGAAGTCAACATTAAAAAAAGATATTTGAAAAATAGTTGTAAATGTTTTGCATTTTCATGTAGGTGGGTAGAGAGAAGAGTGAGGTAGCTAGGCTTGGAAGAGGTACTTATTTTAGCAATGGCATAGACATACATACATGATGACAAGAATTATGTGATGATAAACTTTGGATAAATCAAAAGAAAAACTAATGAAAGTAGTGCATCAGCGAGCTTTCACCTTTCAAGGTTAACCATTAGATGCCTTGAAGAAACTATAAAGCTCTTTGCAAAAAATTATAGTGTTAATGGAAGATACTCATATGATGTAATTTCTCCTTCATAAAATGAGGGTTTTGTTTAGTTTTGCAATGGGTATTTATTTTCATTATTTTTTTATTTTCCCTTCTTGCTTATTTGAACTTGAAGGAGTTTAACGAAGAAAAGAAAGAGTAATTAATTTAAGAATTAGTAAAATTATATATTAATTTATCTTATTTCAAATGTTATATATTGAAAATTTATAGCAATTGAAAGAAAATTTAGAAAAAAGTGTTTTCATTTTCACATTGCATGACAAGTATAGAAATTTAAATAAAGTGAAATGTTCATTTTTTCAATTATTGTAAGGCATATAGATGACAAAATTCAAAAAGGGAATAAGAATGAAATTTTGAATTGAGTTCAAAGTTTTCTAAGTATTCAAATTCAAATTGGACATGTTTGTATCATAAGTTGTAAGGAGGCAAGTCTATCCAAGTTCTGACCCATACTTTTAAAAATATGCCTCAAGCTCCAAATTTAAGCCTTTTGAACCCTAGGCCTTTTCTAGGATTATCTTAGATATTAAATTTAGGTTTTTTAGTCATTTGTTGGAGCAAGACATCCAGACTGAAGGATGATTGAAACTTTCATTTGAGCTTTCCTTTGAGATGATTTGGCCAACCTTTTGAATTAGGGTCCACATGCTTAATAATTTGAACCTCCTCCCCAATAAATTCCCTAACTTCAATTATTGACAACAACAATGACTGCAATGTGAACCTAAATGAAGCAAAATAATCAAAGAGGGAGTGGATTCTATCTAGAAGCATAATAACTTGGGCCATGTTATTCTTATTATGATTATTATTACTACTTTTATTTAGGACTAAAATTTGGTCACCATAAGAGATCAAAACACAATCTATTTGGTCGACCTTGGTCCACTTGTCCTCAAAAATAAAAAAACTAAAAAAAAATTGTCAACATGATGACCAAAATTCAAGCACAACCTCTTTTAATTGGCAATTAGTTATGACCAAATAATTTTTGTGCAATCCAATTTCATTGGCAATTGAATTTTGCGACTAAAAACTTACCACTGAAGAAATTTGCTTGCAATTGAATTTAGGTCATCACCTTGATAGTCTGGTTTGTTTTCTTGGACAAGGTGGATGAGTTGGATTGGGTCCCGGTCCCCCTATTGCAATTGAAATTCAATACCAAAATTATTATTATAATATTTGGGACAAGCAACCAAATGGATTGGATCCTAGTCCACTTGATTTGAGTTTAGCTAGTTTGCATAATCCACCCAACTTAGGAAAAAAAAGAAAAAAGAAAAAGAAAAAAAAGGTATTGGATGTATTGGATGTATTAGAAAACAGCCCATCAATGTTTCATTCTGCGAGTTAAACCCTTCTTCATTGGGTGACCGTGGTGAGTAGAAAACAGGTTGTTGATGGGTGAAATTGTACCCGCCAGGCTGAACCAGCACCGACTGGCCAGGGTGAACCTGCACCGACATTGGTCCCTTTACCTTTTTGAGTGAGGCCTCATAGTGATCATATTAAGCCCCCCCAAAAAATGTTAAATTTGAACTTGGAGACCCTAATTTAGTCTCAGCAAGCCTCAAGGGACATATCTGTACTGTAATCTTTAGAAATATTTAAATGGATTTTGGGATTTTTACCATGGTACCACTGGGGGTGCTTGGTTCACCCAAGGATCTATGAAGTAGGCTTTCACAGCCAGAGTGAACCAGCGCCCACTATCGCACTATCCATTGGATGCCTGTTATTACTCAGTTGCGGATGAATCTCAAGTAAGCTAATATTTGGTTTCACCTTGGTGACCAATTCTGTAGGAAATGGGTCTCATATATATAGATAAATAGGTAAGAAAATAGGTAATTACTAGGTAAGTAGATGGTTTATAAGTAGGTAAGGGCTGTTTTTACTACCTACCTACTAACAACCCACAAGCAGGTAGGTAGTAAGAAAAAAAAAACAACTGAGCTAACCATCGTGGTCACCTAGGGAACTGGAACCCAACAGAAAACTGTTTCGTGATCACGTACCATTCATCCTTCATGGTGCAGTGGTGGGTGCTGGTTCACCATGGTTGAGTTAAAAAACAGACCGTCAATGGCGAATTATGCCGGGTGAAAAACAGCCTTTCATTGGTTAAGCCTGGTGAGAAGGTAAGTGGGCAGAATCAGTCCTTTGACAACCTGTTGACAACCTAGTCACCGGTGTCAAAAGGTCAAGTAATTGCCTAGGAATCTCTGTAGAATCCACACTTCTAGTCAGTAGACAACAGGCCATCAATGGCTCATTGTGCCAGGTAACCATTCACTGGATGAGCTTGGTCAGAACATGAGTGGTAGAATTGGCCATTGATGACCTATTCCCAGCTGATTAAAGCCAGTAAATGACAGGGAACTTGTGTGGAATTGGCACTTTATGTTGAGTAGAGAGAACAGAGCAATGAACCTACTTCTGTTAATTAGGTACAGCCTTCCATTTGGTGAGCCCAGTGAGAGCATTTTTGTGGCAGAAACTGGCTATGGACGACCCATTCAATGGTGTCAAATGTCAAGGAACCTAGGTAGTAGAATCGGTAGCAAGTGCTAATTCTAGCTTTAATGGGACTGTCAAATGCCTGAATAAGCAGGCCATCCTGCATTTGTGATGTTATAATATTTTAATAATGTGTTCAAAAGCTAAGTGTTAATACAATCATTGCTATGATATTGTGATCACATCATAACACAACATTTTGGATAAGAACTCCAAAACATTATGTTATGATAAAGTTATTCATAAAATCATCTTATCTTCACCTTTTCTTTGGACCTGCTTTCACCTGCTTATCCCTTCTTTCAGTGGTATCTGCAAAATAAAGAAATTTTATTGAATCTCAATATGAAATCCTGAAAAACAGCATTTAATGCACAAGGTTCGAGAGTAATTATAATGGTTGTACAGGTAAGAGGAGTGAAAATATATGTAACATTATTGGAGGCGCTTAGGAAGAAGGAAAGAAAGGATGAAAACTGGGTTACCACCAAAATTGGTGGAAAAATGAAAGTTTGGGTCCCACTTATTTGGATTAAGAAAATTTTCATTCTCAAATATGCCATGGATCCCCTATAATGCTGAAACTGGCTGTTCTCTCCTCTAATTGCAAGACTTTATGGATAATTCTAATGTCATCATTCTATAATATTGATGATTGTATTAATATTTAATCTTAAAAACATTGCTAAAATGTCACAAAAACATAAACACTTAAACTTGAACACATTGTTAAAATGTTATAAAAACACAAATACAAAAAAGGAACAAGTTTTTGATAAGTTTTCTTTTCCTTCTTCCATTTTATCAGTTCCTACAATCGTCCATGATTAGACCCCCAACTTACCTTGCCTTTTCAACATGTTTGCAACCTTCATCTAAACTTTCTTACCACACCTATGGGTGGCAATTTATTAGTGAGGGTTAACTTGTTATTAGTGTTTTTGTTATGTATTCAATTCATTTAACCTAAACCCTTGTGACCAATCTGGTTCAATATCTTCCTTTGCCCTCACTTTGCCTGCATTAATCTATATTTGGGTTTTGTCATTGAATGTCTTTAGCTCTTTTCATTTAAGTTTTCGTTGTTTTCGATTACACAACCACATTCTTATCACTTTATGATGTGATATATAAATGATGTTTATTTTTCCATTAGATAAACTAACACATGACCCTTATGATGTGGCAACCTAACATTTGTTTTTTTTGTTATTTTAATGGTGTCTCGTTTTGCCCGCTCATGGTGAGGTAACATGGCACAAGGGAATGTAGATTCGACTCAAATGTTTTCTAACATGCGATTAAAAAAAACTTGTAAGAAAATATCTTTTTGCGAACCCAAGCTTTGGCAGCAAGTTTGAACCTAATGCCTTTTCCCCAACATGATCCTCCAATTTATAAACACCTTTTTCATAATTTAGTTCTTGGACGTGTAGGGGAATATTTTCAAACAACTCATGTTTTGGCACCATTTTCCCCTGCACCCATGTCCTTTGACACCTTCAATTTGGTGTTAAGAGGGGTCATATCTCAAAAACTTCCGTGCATTAGGTGGATATATCATACAATCCATCCCCTTTGTTTGTGCATTTTATGCTTTTGAATCTCCCTTTTTTATAATCACTATAATCATGAAGGTGATTTTAAAGTCATCCCATTTGCCGTGGGACTTTGTTAAATCAATCCTTTGGAAGAGGCACTTTTTGCCTTAACCCATTTTTAGGGCCTTATGTTCTACATCTAGTCATTTCCCTTCTTGTTTATTTCCATCCATTGTAGATGACATTCACATCATAAGTCTCCCTTGAATTGTATCATTTGCTTATGAACATTTCCATTTAATTTTTAAAATGTGTAACATGGTCACATTCTGGTCTACTTTTTAATTTCAACACCCCATCTAAATTTACCACTCCATCGGAAGGAATTAGAGTCTTAGGGGTTCTATAAGCACTTCATCATTCACATCATCCTTCATCAAAGATGCTTTGCTAGAGCATGTTCGACATGTGGACCTTTTCCCCATAATTTGTGATGTTTAGGTAACCTTTGGAATTCTCATTCATTATTTCGGGCAACAACCATCATATTTCTTATGATGCACACCTCTTTCTTTCACCTTCATAAAATCCCCTTTTTTTTTTTTGACTTTTCTTTCCTTCAAGTGTTTGGGTGCCTTTTGGGTCCAAGATTTTTTAATAACCTTAAAAAAACTTTTAGCCTATAAACAAGTTTTTCTCCCAATAACTTTTGGTGGGATTAGGTTCATACTGATAGCCACCAATGCCTTATTAGACTATTTAAGGAGTTGGGCCTTTGTAACTTTAATCATAGCTATTAGGTTCATAGTTAATCAACTTCTTTTCCTTTTTGAAGCCTTAACATGAGTCAATAACAACAACTTCCTTTTCTAATGACATTTCAAGGCAACATGTGTTATTTTATTGCCCTCGAATTGTGTGTGTTTTCCTCCATTTGATTAACTCATTGGGCAAAAAATGGTTCGATTTCAAGATTCCATCTTAAAGTGTATGCACCATCATACCTTTTCCAACATGTTTTTTGGCAAGATATTTGAAGCCCATTGTGCTTGAATATTATCATGTTCTAGCCCAAGGGTAGGCGTTTGGCTTATAGCACGATTAACCTTCCCAACCTTTCAATTATTTTTTTCATTTTTTTTCCACGACACTTTGGATGTAATTTGGAATACCCCATCCTCCAATTGCAGGTATCTTTTGATGTGTGTGCATTCATCCCATCGACCTTATGGGTATCCACCTTTTACGATGTGCTCATGGCAACGAGTGCATAAGAATCCATGATGTAATTCGTGACACCTTTGCTGCCATTGTGCAAGATGTTGGCTTCCACATGGGACGAAAATAATTACATGTGTTTCCTTCAACTGCATTCAACTATTTTTGTTGATGAGTTGACATTGTGCTCACCAAAGATGACATTCACACTTTAGTTGACGTTGTCATTGTTGACCCGATGTAAGCGGATTTACTCCCTTGGTCTTGTGCAACTCAAGGATTTATTGCTTTCGATATGACTCAAGCCAAAGAAAAGAGTTATTACTACTAACACCCCATTAATCAATTCCTCCCTTAAGCAATTGGGATATTTGAATGTCTACATAAACATGCCGATGTGTTTTTACATGATTATGCCAATGCCATTTGGAGCTTGAAAAAGCTAGAAGGTTTTCATCTTTCTATCTTGGTTACTTTTCTTCATCAAAAAATTTCAATCACTTTGCAGAGGATGCAATCATCTTCCATCTTAAGTTGGGTGGTAGCTATAGGTCTAGCTATGTCCTGACTTCCATCCTTTTAGGACACACCTCCCATCACCATGGCCAACCTACAACAAGTGATCAATTTTTGATATTGACAAATGATCAATTTTTGATATTGACAAATACAACCAACTTACTATAGGCGATCAATTTTTGACATGGAGAGATTCTAACATTTAGTTTGAGCTACCTAGGCATCTTGTAAATTCTCCTTTTTCCCTTTTCTTATTCCTTTGTACATTTTCCAAATCTACGATGTGATTATTAATAAAGTTTTGCTAGGTTGTATAATTTACGACTGTTGATTGCATTGTAATGACCATCCTAACTTTACCTTCAAACAAAATATTCTGAAATAAATGATTGCTAGAAAAAGGGTTTGGAAGTCGGTTGTAACATAATGAGATAAACCTTGTCCATCTAGATGGCTCTCCTCATTGAGGCTGGCCATCGATGTTGTTGTGTGACCATGATAATGGACCTTGGGAGGTGGGAGGTGGGAGGTGGGGGGGTGGGGTTGGACACAACATATAAGTGGAAATAAAATTTTTGTTGCATTATAAGAGCCCAATTATCAGTGCACACTACTACCTACCAGAGGCCATCAGCCCACCACCAATTGACCTGATAGCTTAAGGACAAACGAGTTGCTCTATTATTGAAGGTGCAGAAAGGAGCTGTTTCAGCTGTTTCAGCTGTCCTATACTCATACCTAGTCTAGTACATATTAGTGGAATACCAAAGAAAAGGCCCTCCCTCTACCCTAGGATGGGATACCTAGTTAGCCTAGGGAAATGACTAGGTCACCTCAAGTGTTGCCAAAGCTTAGATCAATTTTTTGAGCCAATCAAGGTTTGCAAAATTTTAGGTCTTTTTTTTAAGGAGAGTAGGTGGTTGATTTCATTTCCCACTAGGCTAGTCTATATTGAAGCCAAAAAATATTTGTAAAAAAAGAGATAGAGAAGTAGTAGGTTCATGTGTAAAAAATCTGGGACTCATGTGATGCATGCAACATGCAGGTATAGTTGGAGTGGGTGGGAAATATGAATGAAAAGATGTACATAAATGAAAGGTATGTGAATGAAAGAAATGTGGAGGAAGGGTAGGGTATGCAAAAGGAAAGGTATGTGGATGAAAGGTATGTGAAGGCCAGGTATATAGATTAAGAAAGTGTGTGGATGAAGGGGTGAAAGGCATGTGAAGGAAAAGGTGTAGAGGTGAAAAATTGTGTAGATGGAAAAATATGTGGATAGAAAAATGTGTGCAATGAAAGGTATGTGAAGGATAGGTATTTAGATGAGAAAGTGTGTGGATGAAAGGCATGTGGATTGAAGAGCATGTGAAGGAAAAGGTACCTATAGAGTTGAAAAAATGTGTAGATGGAAAACCTAGTGTGTGGATGGAAAACTTAGTATGTGGATGAAAAACTTAGTGTGTGGAATGAAAGCCTATGTGGATGAAAATAAGTGGATGAAGGTGTGTGGATGAAAGGTATGTGAAGGACAAGTAATTATAGATTAGAAAGTGTGTGGATGAAGGGCATGGGGCTTGAGGAGCATGTGAAGGAAAAGGTACTTAGAGGTGAAAAAATGTGTAGATGGGAAACCTAGTGTGTGGATGAAAAACTTAGTGTGTGGAATGAAAGGGTAGGTGGATGAAAAGTGAGTGGATGAAGGCGAGGGGGATGAAAGTCTGCAAGTGCCGGTCCCTGCTACTGACGCCCTTGAATTAGGGCCTGTTGCCTAGAGAACTGATTGCAACAGCACTTGTCTGATTGCAGCTGTACATCTCTCTTCTGTCTTCTTCGTCTCTCACTGCCAGTCCTGCAGCTGCCAACTCCAATCACTCTCCTCTGTCTCTGTCTCTCCCTTCCTTTTCTCTCACTCTCCTTTACCTCTCGTTCTTGCCTCCGACCGCCATTGTCGCATCGGCCTAGTCCTACAATCCTTTCACGGGGATAACCGAGGCTGGCCGTTGGAGACAACGGACTAGTAGTTGTGTTTTTCTAGATCTTGTAGCTAGCTACTAAGCCGCTACACTTTGTTTTGTGATTTTTGGTGAAGAAGCTCTTTTGTCCCTCGGGTCTTAGACTCGGTGTGTCGGATACTCTACGAGTGTGTGCGTGTGTGCGTGTGTGTTTTTTTGGACTCTCTATTCTCTGGCATTGTTTCCGCTTGAACTGCAGTGAAGAAATATTATCTTCTTTGAATCGACGAGTGTAGCTGCGTGGTTTTTGGGCTACAACCGGTTCGGAAAGGTTCTCTTCTGTTGCTTCCATCGGCATTTTGCTTCATCCTTATGGGCATCCTCGACTTTGAGTGAATGTTCAAGTAGAGCAGGTGCGTTCACATGAACTTCCTTCTTCACTCTCTGGCTTTTTCGCCCGCCCTTCGCTGTTTGTCTGTTGTCTTGTGAGGTCGATCCTCCCCTCCCTCTTGTTGCTGGTTCTTGCGCTTCAACAACACTAAATGTACAGGATTTTGGTGCAACTGACTCTTCTTCTGTTGTTTCATGCAAATCTTCTTCTACTGCAACAGTAGATATAGATGTTGGGGACCCCGGCTTCTCTTGTCTTTTCTTCTCGTAAGGAAGGTCCCGGGAGAGCGTTAGAAAGATCTGTCTTTAGCTTCGATTTCTTATTCTTCAAATAGACTGATGAGATGTACTTTGCACTCTCTCCAATGCAGCTTCATCAACGCCGTCCTCTACCTCCTTCAAGAGCGCATGCGTCGTCTCCGTGGAAGTCTGGAGGGCCGCAACTCAAGTCTCACAATATTGAAGCTTTCGGAGACCGTGAGATTTCATGGTGGGAGGAGAACAGTCGCGAGGAACGCTAGAGCCATAGCGGCAGGTGGTTTGGAATCGTGAGCGGCAGCAGCTTCTGAAGCTCACATTCTCGCTTCCCCAAGTTCTTTGCTTAGGTTCTCAGAAGATTTCTTCATCAAGTCCGGATCCACAACATGATGACTACATTATCTCACATGCGTCGAGTTTTGGGAAGGAATCTTGCGGTGCAAGTGCTGCTGTTTTCAGCAGTTTGTATCATGCTAGTTCATGTAGGGACGCAAGCGGAGGTTGTTCCGGCTGTTCCTCCTGTTGTGGCCCCTGTAGCTGTAAAGCCTGCTCCAGTGAAAGCTCCAGTTATCCCTCCACCTGTGGTAGCCCCAGTTGTAGCTGCAGCTCCAAAGATCCCGCCTGCTGTAGTAGAAGCTCCATTGGTTGCGCCAGTTGTAGCAACAGCTCCAAAGACTGCACCAGTCCTTCCACCTGTAGTTGTTCCACCAGCAGCTGCTGCTGCACCAGCCAAGACTGCTCCAGTACCCGCAAGTGCTGGGCCCTTGGCTTCTCCAGCACCCGTAACAGCAGGACCTGTGGCAGCTGGACCAGCAGTGGCAGCTGGTGGTGCACTGAATGCTAAACAATTGACAGCATTGCAGGATCTGGGGATGACTGTAGGACCAAATGCTTGTGGGGAATCACCAGCAGTGCTAACATGTGATCCTACAAGCCATCTGTTGACAACGCTCTCAGTACAGAATTGTCCTGCAACTGCTACACTCAGCCCCACAGATTTCGAAGCTATTGCGACATCGAGCTTGACCCATTTGAGCTTTATTGACTGTGGTGTGCCAGCACCTTCAGCTGCACCGTCAGTTGGATTTGCAGCTTCACTACAGGATCTCTTCCTTGTGGACAGCTTTACAGGACTCTTTGGATGGTGGCTGGGACGATTGCATGCCCTGAAGAACCTCACGGTGATTGATGCTCCCATTACTACTGATTCTGGCTTGGATGTCATTGTGTCAAACATGGATAGCCTTGAATATCTCACAATCACAAATTCCAGCCTGCCAGGAAAGCTCCCTGACACATGGCCAACAACTCTTATCAGCATTCAGCTTGCTGGTAATCTCATCTCTGGTGGCATACCATCATCCATAGGCAGCTTGACTACACTTACGAAATTGGATCTCAGCTACAACCAACTGAATGGCACCGTTCCAACAGAACTGGGTAAGCTCCCACTCACATATGTAGACTTCTCAAACAACACAGAGCTATCTGGTCCTCTCCCCTTCTCCACAGAAACTCTTTCGAGCATGAAAACCCTGAAAGTGGGTGGGACAGCCATCTGCTACGACCCAAGTACAATCACAGCAAAATTGGCACATAGTTTCAGCGTCCCAGTTTGTGGAGGACTTGCACCAATAGGAGGACCTGCTTCAGGGCCTTCTTTGGCCCCAACTCCTGGTCCAGCACCTGCAGTTACATCGAGCACACATAAGAAAAAGCCCAAACTTATTGTCATTGTTATTGCCGCTGCTGCCGCTCTGGTTGTTCTCAGTGCCATCATCTACTGCTGCTGTAGATGGTGGGGTGCAAGAGAGGGCTACCATTAAGAGCTGAGTCAATTCGCCTTTTTTCTGCCCCTGGTGCATGCAGTTGGCATGAAAAGCAAAATGCACATTTACAACAGCTGCTGCTGCTGCTGCTTCCAGAGCTCAACTTAAGACCCATAGAGTTCCTTCTGCTGCTTCTTACCCAGGTGACTTGTAGCAGCTCCTGCTGCTGTGGCTGCTGCTTCTGGATCTTGACTGAAAACCCTAATTTTTTCTACTGCCCTGGTGACTTGTTTAGCTTTGGCGTTCTATAGACAATGCTGTTGTATGGGGTGCTTTTGATGATTGATTGATTGATTTTGCATACAGCAGCAGAAAAAACTGTGGTGTAGAATCATGGTTGTTTTGAGCTGTAAGTAGGGTCCAAATAATGTTGCAGTCTAATATGACATTGGCATTCTGCACAATAACTTTGAAATTGATAAGTGTATTTTGGACATACCCTGAATACATCTCAGAGAATTGCAGATGCGATCTGAGACTACACTGGGCTGAGTCTTTCTTCCTCATGATTAGCTAAGGCTACTGAAAAGGGTTATTGGGTCACAGATTTCCAGCAACTGAATGTTTTGCTTCTCTCTTCAAGCTTTCACTCTTACAGCATCTAGGTCGATGCAATTGAGGTAGATCATTGCAGAGGTGATCAGCAGCAACCCTCTGGTTGTTTGTTACAGGCCCCCGAAAAAAGAATAATTAAAAAAAGTCTATGGATTTTCTGGTGAATTCTCTGGTTTTGTAATTTTAGGATGGTACATGTATGTACCAGTTGGAACTTCTCAGTTGTGTGTTCTCTCCTTGTTAATCTAGATATTCAAGAGCAAAACTTTGATTACACAAAGCAAATTGAATTTGCTTTGTGTAATCAAAGTTTTATTGGCCTTGCCTACCAAGGCAAACCATATTGTGTTTAGATTCATTATAGAGTATAGTAGCTGAAGGGATTTTGGTCCCTAGGTATTAGGTCTATTTTTTATATGAGGATTTTTGTAAACTGATATTTTGGCTTGTTGGAAACTTGAGATTAGTTATAGAGTTATGATATCTTGAAGGACTTTGGTTTCTTTTTGAGGGTTTTTTGAAGATTATATCTTTGCATGGTGAAATATTTGAGAGTCCAAACCTTCTTTTGCCTTAAGATACGATTTAATGTAAATGGCATGGCCACAATGTGACACACCCCTTGCTTTTAGCAAAGTTCATAATGCTAGTTGAGTACTCTCTACTTGGTGGAGTTTTTTTAGTCTATATGTCAATGAATCCTAAACCCCAATTGCACAGCTTCTTCCATTGTACATAATTCACAGCTTCAAACATTTTAGTTTGTTATGCCACTTTATAGGTGAATTAAATTGCAGTTTTGGCTTTGTTTGGCCATGCCTTTGGTCAAAAATTACAAAATCACTTGGGTTTACAACACCATTGTTTACAACACCTTAATGCTAGAAGTAGCTTCTTACCTTATGCTGAGAAATAGGTACAGTTCTTACAAAAAAAAGTACTTGGTAATTTAGAACTAGCTTTAAAGGCTAGAACTTAAAAGCTTTAGATGTAGTTAAGAGAGGTCAAATTCTTCAAAATCAAGGATTCATTTGGGCACATTTATTGATCTTTTGGGCCATGCTCAAATAATCATAACTATGGTTGTGGACTCCCATTTTGAGAAACTTACATCTCTTTTTGTTTACAACAATGAACACATATTCTTATGATTACAACACATTCACATAGTCACCCCTTATCTAAGGATAATTCCTTCTTGAGTCGTGTAAGAAAACTGATCCAAGTTTGGAAGTTTGTACTATGCAATTACTAAGG
>Ga0116229_10000799_pt1 | contig 45553 bp, 29 predicted proteins | sample S1TSphgellanicum_3_FD_87313 | JGI IMG/M metagenome (GOLD analysis project Ga0116229, IMG submission 87313) | Host-associated microbial communities from peat moss isolated from Minnesota, USA - S1T2_Fc - Sphagnum magellanicum MG | ecosystem: Host-associated > Plants > Peat moss > Unclassified... | reverse complement strand
GGGGGGGTGGTGGGGGTGGTGATTGGTGTTGGGTGGTTTTTTTGAGGAAAAGGGCTGTTTGTGGGGGCACCTCTGTGTGGTTTCTTTTTTTGTGGGGGGAGCGCCCCCCCCCCCCCCCCTCTTTTCTATCATTTTAGGTGAAGTTTTTCCTTAAGATTTGTTGGAAAATATGCATGCGCTACTAAAGCCCTTGGTCCCTTGGCCCTAGCCCCAATTTGATTGGAAATTGTTAACACATTGCATGTTTTCCATCCCCCAAATTTATCCTTGCCATGCTAAAATTCCTTGATGGAATTTTAATTAAATATGGAACTTAACATCTCCTTGAATTGTTTAAGACCATCAACATTCATCCACTTGTCTCACCTCTCACTTGGAGGGCCTTCAAGAATGGTATTTGAGCACCTTCAAAATTCATTCAAACTTGAGGATTCATTCAATGACTTTCCCTAGTAGTTTTTGGTGTGTTTGTATCATTGCAAGTTGTATCTTTGAGGGCATAACTCAGGTCTTTAGGATTGCATATATGGCTTTTGACATTGGTGTTAGTAGGGTAGATCCTAGGTTAGCTTTATTCAATATCCTAGTAATTTCTATTTGTAGGTAGTAGGTGGAATAACTACTACCTCCACTATTTATGGAGGTGATGTTAAGTTTAGCCAGGGTTCTAAAAAAGGGATTAGTGGCTATGTTATTGCCATTAACTTAGGATCTAAAGGAGATGATTTGAAGACTTGACAAGGAATAATCACCACTTTAGTAGGAAGGAGTATAGGTGATGAAAATATAAAGGGAGGAAAGTAGGCTCACTCTCTTTCTTTCTAAACACTATCAAAACAATTATGTATGTTGTGTAAGAAAAAAAATTATATTTGTGGGAGAAATTGGAAAGAATTATTTGAAAGTCTATTTGTGTTATGAAGCAATAAAAAAGGCATGTAGAGGATATTACAGGAAAGGATAATGCATTATTTCCTTTTAGTTCATATTGGGGAGTCATTATTGGTTTGCTTGGAAGGTCAATTGTTATAGTAGATTTTAATTGAATAGGTGTTTGGGTTTTATTAAGATTTTGATTTAGGGTTACTTTTGGTAAAATTTTAATCATAATTTCTTTTAAGTTGATTTTTTAATTTTCAATCGTAAATTATCAAGTTAGTAATTTTAGTTTTTTTTTATCACAATTTCTATGTGTATTAAACTTGATAATGTGTTTTACTATGCAGCTATAGGTATTATTGGGTCTATTTTTCCAATTGATTAGACCTTTCAAAGGCATTGGACTATGAAATCTTAGATCAATTGGTGAACAAATCTTTGTGCCTTTAATTTCATGGTTCATTTATCTCCCCATTAATCTACCATTGCGTTTAAAGGAACATGTGAAGCAAGGGTGCATAAGATTATAATAACCTTGGATGTTAACTTTGAATGGGTGATGTTGTAGGTAGATATGACAAATGTTTTCAACAACATTTTCCATAATGTTACACTCCAAAAAATTCGTGTGTCAAAAAATAAATAAATTTAACTCAGAATTTTATTTTATTTTTATGCCTTGTAGTCCCCCTTCTTTTTCAATCATCACTCCTTTTTGGGAGGCTTGATTATTGCCCATTCTTCCATTGGTTCGTGTTAGGGCAATATGTTAGGTGGGCTTCTTTTTGCCCTTGTTCACTTCCAAGCCCTACATAGTTCAATGGACCTTTTCCCTTCCTCTTTGTTATTTTCCATGGTTAATAACTCCCACATCATCGATCCTAACTTTGTTATTCCTCATGCCCTTGATCATTTTACTTATTATTGGGTTTGGTGGGGATAGCAATCTTACTGTGCAACTATACAACTTGGTCCCTTTAAGATTGTGTGCTTGCTAACTTCTCCACTCCTATAGGTTTTTCAACCCTTTCCTATGGCATTAGGGTTTTGGAATTAACTCCCCCACCTTCACTTCTTCCTTCCTTTAAAATTCCTTACAAGGATGTGCACCACATAAATATGTTCTTGAAGTTAGGAGATGTTTAGGTGGCTTTTGAATCCTCTCTCAAAGTTTTGCCCAAAGGTTTTTTTTTTTTTCATCCCCCTTCCACTCCCAAAGTTTCAACACCATTTAACTTCCTTCAAGAAATTTTTGGAAATGGGATAAGATCGTTGTTAAAACACCATTTCAAAGAATTTGCATGAACATTATTTTTCCAACATCATTTTTGACATGTTTGCATATCCTCATTGCATATGCTTTAAATTTTTCTTAAGGCATGATCGAGTCCTTAGTTTTTTATTCACCTACTCATATCATCATTTTGAATGGCCTTAAACATTTTTTCTTCGATCTTGTGCATTAGGTTGGGCCTCATTCATCCGACAATTTGGGGCTTGGCCCATTGCATCTATAGTTAGCCTATAGACTCAATGGGATAGAAGTTTTCTAGTGTGCCCATACATGAGAATGGATGGTAGGTGCAAATTCTATTTAGTTTTGCTCTTTGCCTATTAATAAACAATATAGATTGTACCCACAACAACACTTAGATCACATACAATCTATTGTTTTAAACCATTCAAATTACTTAGAAAATTTCGTTATTGTTAATGTTCCATTATTTCTTAGATTTTGGATTTTTGTCTTGTTAAATTTTTGCCTTTCATCTAGTAAAATTTCGGATTTCATCCTTGAAATCCTTACTATAGTAAATGGAAAAAAAAAAGTTTTTTCAATTCACTATGCTAATCATTTGTGGTTTTGCTTTGTTCATTATAAGTTGTTAACATTTCTATCTACACCTCCATTTGTGCTCTTGTTCTAACTTTAGTTCTTACATTCATTTAAGGAACTAGAACCTCATGTAATGGTTCTATTTTGTACCTCTTTTTGTCCCCCCTTAGGTATGTAATGTGCTTCTAATTGGCTCCATTTGTACATTGGTGTCATTAGCTTTTAGCTTAGTCCTTTTTGTAGGAGTTTTATATTATTGCACTTTAGCTTCCTCATTCTAATGATCATGTCCTCTTCCTTTGAGATTTCATCATACTTCTTCATGTTTCTCTTGTGTTGCTCCATTGTTTTCAACCTCCCCTACTTCTTCTATTAAACTAGAAGGCTCTGAATTATCTAAACTTTTGTACATAAAATCTGGAAAGGTTTTTTTGAAAGTAGACTAATATTTTTATACCTTTCTTCATCTCTCCTATGTGCAACCAAATTCTTTTGCATTTCTTCTTTGAATTGTGCCTCTACCAATTCTCACCATTCATACAGTCTAGCATTGGAATCCTCCATTTGTTGTTTGGTGCATAATATTGAATAATATTGCACCGAATCATCATACTCCAATCTATTCTTGATATACACATGATCAAGATCTTTATACCCTTCCAATAAGTCATCCAACTTTGTTTTGGATCTTAACATTTCCTTTTGTATTGTCAACACATCCAAAACTACCTTTTCCTTCTCTTTTTACACCTTTTGTCTGTGGAATTCCTCTCCTACAACCATAAATTTAATCTATATAATTTGCATAAACATTTTGTCGATTGTATTTGTATTTGTCTTTTGCTCCTTTAACCATAGTTCTTTGTCTCTTTCCAAAGCTTCTTTCTTATGCTTATACTCCAATAATGTTTTTTGATATTATTGTTTTGTTTCACTCCACATATATTTTTTCTTTTCTAGTTCCTGCCATTCTTTCATTTGAACCATCAATTCCTCCAACTTTCTCTTCATCTCCTTGTTCTTTATGGTCAACTCCAACATTTTGACATTTACCTTTTCTTCCATTTTTGTTTTTTGTTGCTTCTAGCCACTTATTCATTTCTTGTATTCTTCATGTCCTACATGCTCTTCTATATCTGTTAAAACAATCCATGTTTCTCTCCTTCTATTGTAGTTAATTTAATTTTAATGACTGCATTTCTAAACCCAAATTACCCATTTTCAAGCTGACAATTGCCATGGCTTGAAACATTTATGTAATTTTATTGCTCTCCATGACATCAACTACCATGTCTTCCACAAATTTGGGTGTGAGGTTTTGTGGTTTTCCCCCCCTAGATCCCTCCTTAATGATACCACCTTATCTCTCATTTGTAACTCTTGGCCAACCTTTAAAGCTCTTCCTTCTGCTACCCATGGTTGATTCTTTGACACCAAGATTACAATTGGTTTATGAACATTGAATGATGGTTCTATTAAAACCACTTATGATACTTAAGGTTGTTATTGTTGTTGATTTATCTATGTTTGTATTTGTACATCATCACCATGCATGTACCTCCATTTGTGTATGAACATCATACATGTCATACTTCATCGCACTACACATGTTAATGTTGTGCTTGAATTATTGTTGCCAATTATGGTGATCTGCTCCTTCATGCTTCATTTGTTGCAGTTATTATTTCCTCTTCTACTCTTATATTAAGTTAATTTCCTTTTTTGGTTTAAAAGGAACATGTTGTGTAACCACTCCTAGAATTGCAATCCCAAATGGTTTCATACTCCCATTCATGTATTTCTAAGGTCGGACATATTCCCTTAATTTCTTTTTTTGTTTTGATCCTTCCCCAATGTGAAATATGTTTGTCCCTTTTTCCATAGTCCGTGGAGATCCTATCAGAATTCCTTTCCTATAATTTAAGACCCATTGTACCTCCTTTTTTGTCCTTTTTGGTTTTTTATGGGTTTCTATTGGTTTGTTCTCTATAACCACAAATTTCTCTTGAAACATATATCTAAATAGTCGTTCTAGAACTAATGTTGAATGACAAGTTTCTTTTTTATCCTCATGTTTCCCATCCAACTACATCTTGTCATGTATCTTTGTCCATCTATCCAACTCATTGCACAAATTGTTGAACATAATTTATGCCCAATCAACTTCAATTCCTTCATACACTTTCATGAATGCGAGCGCATTCATGTTGCACATATAATTCACCTTTTTTCTCTTGTATACCGCATATCTTACAGTTGGGTATCTAATGCTAAATGATATTTAGCACTTATTGAATTCCATTGATCTACATTTGTGTATGGTGGTTTGATATCATGATTATACAACAACTCCTCCATCATTAGTTTGCTAATTACATACACTATGAGTTTTCTCCCAAAATAAATATCAAATCTTTTGATCACAAAATTGTTCATGAATTCCAATAGAGATCCATGGTCTAGTTCCTTCCACTCAATGTCTAGCAATGTAATTAGACCTACTTTATTAGCCCATGCCTCTTCTCCCTCTCCCATCTTCTTCCACATATTTATTCGAATTCAACCTCTTAGGAATAATTATGTTTTGTTGGGGTAAAAAACATGTTTACGTCATTTGGGATCCTAATCCCTCTCCGTTCCAAAGTCTTCTAATCCATTACCCAAAGACTTTTTCTTCTTTTTTTCACTACCAAATCTTGATGAATCTTTCAAACCTGGTTGAAATGGTGTGGTAGACCTAGATTGTTGTCTTGCCTCCTATGGTTACATCACCTCCAACATAGTTTTTGTAGTTGTTTAAATTGCTAGTGTTTTTGTAATTAGTTGTTGTGTTGCACTGATCTTCTCATCATCTTTTTTGTCATTTAAATCTAGAATCTCCATTAGCTTTTTCATTGTTACACCTAGTCCTGTCACCACTTCCAATCTTCTACTAACAACACTTCTTTTCAACTGCTCCAACATTAGTCACATTAACTTTTGAATGTTGTCCACAAATTGAAATGTTACACTAATCCTTGCTTCAAGCCTTCTTCATTCCTCACACTCTAATGACAACGGTGATTCCAATGGTGAAATCTCTACCAACGGCAAAATGTTATGCACTAGCCCTCCTGCTTGTCTCTCCAATTCTTCTTGCATTTTTCACTATCTTTTAATAACCTCTTCCATGTACCTTTCTCTTTCAAGTTTATGTAATCTTTCTCTTTCTATAATTCTTTGTGCTTATATTTCCTTCGCAATTATTTGTAATCTTTCAATCACGCTTCCTTCACTCATGTTGCAAAACACATTGTAAACACAAAACGTGATGTTAAGAAATCTCAAATGCCAAGAAGAAATTTGACAGCCACTCATGCTTCTTGTTTTTGTTTTAGGGCAGCCCATTGTTTTTGTATTAAATAATAATTTTTTTCAAACACTCCATTCAATTCATAATGATTTTTCTCTTGTACCTCCACATGGAAGAAACTAACATCCTTGTCACATATTAATGATCTAGATATATTGCTTTATCCTTTATTCATCCTTGTACAATCATAGCCATTTGTCCATTCATCCTTCGTGTTCTTTGTCATGTAATTGAAATATGTCCCAACTCAATAGTATATATAGTCAATGAAATATTGAGTTAATGTTATTGATTTAGTTGATTTTTTTGTAGTTGTGACCACCAAGTTATCAACATCCATTTGTGGTCAATGTGCCACCACTTCATCATCTCCATCTTCATCTATTTTGCTTTCATTCTTAACTCCTTTCCATGATTGGTCTATTGTTTGTGGTTCTTCCCAGTATATTGGTGTTTATAATTCAGAATCTTATACCTCGAATTCAAGGGATTTGTACAGTTTCAATTTGTTAATATTAACCAACATTGGATTTGGTTCAAAGTTAGTGAATGTCATTAACAATATTGTATTATTAGGCAACACATATTGTACTTTATAAGGTCAAAACCATTTCCTAATGACATTCCCAAGATGTGACCTACTAGCCTTTGGAAACCATAAAACAAAATCATTCAATATGAACTATTCTTTTGTATTCTTTTGTTGATTCCACAATGCTTTATTTCATTGTTATGTTCCATATTTCACCTCAAATTACAATATGACTTCTTGCAACTTTTCTAGTTTTGAGACCTTATTAAAACTCTTAGTAGTGGTATGTACTTTGTAAGCATTAACGGATGTAATCCATAAACAAATTGGTGTGGTGTGTATCTTGTAGCTACTTTGTATGTTGTTATGTATGAAAAAAAAATTGTTAATAAGTGTTCATCCTAATCTATTTTATTTTCATTGACCAATTTAGTCAACAATGTCCCCAACACCTTATTAATGGACTCTACCCGACCATTCCCACGTGGATAATAAATAGTGAAACCAACAAGTTTAGTAAGAAATGATCTATCAAATGCTTGATATCATCATTAACAAAATGCACCCCTTGATTTGTGACTATAATTAGTGGACATCCAAACCTAGTAAAAATGCATTCATACAAAAAATTTGTTGCCACGGTTGTAATACTTGTCCGTAACATTTTAGCCTCCACCCATTTCATTGCATAATATGTGGCCACTAATTAGTATTTTATATGTGTATACCTTCTTATTAGTTTTATTGGTCCCATAAAATCAAGTGGACCCATTTCATAAATGGTTCCTCTAGAAAAGTCACAACTAATTTAGCCAAACTTCCAGTGTGCTAACATGCACCACATGATCTGCAAAAATCATTGGCATCTTTGTACATTGTAGGCCACTAATACTTACACCCAAAATTTTCTTTTGTGTGATTTTTGTTTCAAAGTGTTCTCATATTGTTGCCTCATGCAACTCCTTCATCACCCTCTATGCTTATGTGGTTAACAAGCATCATCTCAATCTATTATCATGTCCCATTTGTATGTAACACCATTCTCCATTGTAAAGGGTTCAACCTTCTTGGTTAACCTCTGCTTTTGTCTTGTAGACAAAAAATATTCCATCTATCATGTCTATAAAAAGTTCCTAACATCATTTAACCATTCGGGTTCTGTGAAAAACAAACTTGCATCTATGGTCTGTTTTGGGACTCATGTAGGTTTTATGATATTATAAGCAATTTGGACAAGGCATTTGCAACTACGTGATTATTGCCCAATTTGTAAACTATTGTGAAGTCATATTCCAAAAACAATAATAACCACCTAGTTATTCTCCTTAAAGACCTATGGTTTGTTTACCAAGTCGATTAAAGCCATATGATCTACATAAAACACAAATTTATTTCCCAATAGATAATGCTTGAACTTATGCAATACAAAGACCATAGTTAAGGCTTCCCTTTATGTGGTGTTACAGTTGTTCTCTACACTATTAAAAAGTCCAGAAGCATACATTATTGGTTGATCACTTGTCCATGTGATGTTTTATGCCAATAAAGTTCCCACAACCAATAATGATGTATCTATGTGAACATGGAACTCCACATCCCAATTCAGTGGTATTAAAATTAGTGGCTCAATGTATTTATGTTTTGTGAGCTCCTAAGCTTTTCAACACTCTTCTATCCATAGAAAAAAAATTGTTTTCCATGTGAGTTTAGTAATTAGAGCCATAAGCACTATAAAATTCTTAATAAAACATTTATAAAATTGTGCCATTCCATTCAATACTTGAATTTGCAATGAATTTTGTGGTATATGCATGTTCACTATTGCTTGTATTTTCTTCGAATTAGGTGACTTACCTTCTCTTCAAACAATAAATCTAATAATCACTCCAAAAAATACCATGAAAGTGCATTTTTCTTGGTTTAAACTGATTATGTACTCTTTAAACTTTCAAAAGCATAATCTTAGCTTCTATAAGCGAGTATCTATGTCATTATATATTATGAAAACATCCAGGAATATCTTCATGAAATTGTCCAAATATTTTCTAAATGTTTTTGTGACAACTATATGAAATGTTGGCACTAGTAGAAATTGGCCAATGTGTAACCATTATATTTGTGATTACATGCGAATATTAGTTATTTGCAATTACATTTGGACATTTTTGTAACTATTTCTTACGTTGGTCATATTTGTGACTATAGTGTAACTAGTTTGCAACTATTTTGGTGTTCATCCTTCCATTTGAACAACACTTAGTTTAATTTTCATCCAAGAAGAATAATTTATGTCCCATTATTTGCAAATGTGACCAATTTAGTTGTATCTTTACAAATAGACAAAGGTGTATCTTGTGAATTCTAAGGAATATAGTTAGATGTATTAGGATTTATAAATGTATATTTTGAATTTATATGAACAATCATATTAGATGTGTATTCAAGTAATTATTAGCATAAATGGCCTTGATATTATGGTTACACTAAATAGTGTATATTTTGAGTATATAAATTTTTTATGTAAGGTATTTGCTAAATATATTATACCCATATTAAAAATTTATCCAAACCATCTTATTATATTTCCTAAAATTATTACAAATGACATTTATTATTATTATTATTATTATTATTATTATTATTATTATGCTATATGTTTATATTAATTACATGGAATTAAAATTATTAATGTACTTATTAAGAATTAATTTTTATTTATTAAAAATTAAAATAAAAATAAATAATAATATCTTTAACAAATGACATAATAATATATAATACTTTTTCAAAAAAAAAGAGACCTATGCTAGCTACAAATTACATTATTATTATAAGTAATCAATTACGAAGTATTATTAGATTAATATAATAATTACTATGAAATATTAATATATAGTTTTAATTTGTTATATTTCAAATTTATAATTGATACTTATTAATGATTAATAATTCAATTATTATAAAAATTTAATGGTATATATATTTTATTTTCAGTTTTATTATTTTATAGTAATTAATGTATTAGCTATAATGGATATCTAATAAATTATTATACAAATGCAGAAATTATTTTCGAAGGAAAAATATACTTATTAACAATATAAAATATTTTATGTAATAGTTCATAAATAGCTTTAATGAGTGAAGTAATAATATGAATAATAAAAATAAAATAGTTAACCTTGGCTACCAACTAGCTACAATAATTATTGAATTAATGTTATTGCTACTATTAAATATTTACATTTATATTTATTATTGACTATATAAATGAAAATCATAATGGGAATAATTATAATAAAATAGTTAGCCTCAGATAGGATTTAATTATATTATTAGATATAAAAAAATAAGTACTCAAAATTTATAATTAATAGTTAATAATTAGTAAATACTGAATATTTCAGTTATTATATTAAAATTTTTAATGAAATAATAATTTATTAGTTAATTAAATTGGTTCATGTATTATTATAGTTAATATAAATATTTTAAACTAAATATTATTACTGTTTATCTACCTAATAAAATAATAATAATAATAAGTAATAATATAATTAATTCAATAATCATAAGATATTGCTAATTATTACTGTAAATAATAAGTTAGTTAGTTAGTTAGTTATCATTTACCTACTTGTTTATATACTTTTCAAGATGAGAATGAAAGCCAAAACATATGGGATAAAAATTTTAGTTATAAATCATTTGCAACCATTATTTAGTTGCAAATGACTTACAACTAAAATTTTTATCCCATATGTTTTGGCTTTCATTCTCATCTTGAAAAATATATAAACAAGGTGTTTTGTCTCACATTTTCATATTTAAAAAGATGGGCATATGGGATGAGTTAATAAAAATGACTTAACCCAAAATAAAATAAAAATATTCATGTGTTTACACCTAACTACCTACTTTCCTAACTTACCTACCTACCTACCTAAATAGGTATTTGGCCTAGGTAGGTAAATAGGTCCTATCTAGATAATCTATATAGATGTTTAGCCTAGATGGGTAGGTAGGTATATAGGTAGGTAGGTACTTAATTCAACCTACATATCTAAATATTGATTTAAATTTAATTTGGAAAAATTCAATTGATATGCCACATGGCAAATTTATATTGCACCATGTGTCACAATCTAAACCATCCAAACATAAAAATTAAATGTCTTAGATTATTTCCAAATAATAATAAAATATTTTGAATTATTAAAAGTTGGGACATGTGGTAACACATAACTTGTTCCCATTGTTCAACAAAAAAGTCACATTTTAGTTGCAAGCGACAATACATGTATGACTAGTCAAAGATGAAGGCATATTTTGTTGATTTTTTTTTTCATCCAAAATTTGTTGTCATTTGTGACTAATGTTAATGTGACTTGTCCAATGCGACTATTGAGATTTTCGTTGCAAATGCCACTTGCAACTAAAAATTAGTCACATGGACTAGTTGCAAAATGGTCATTTTCTACTAATGTGGAGGTCCATTTTTCATGAGCCAAAAAAATCGCCCTCCAAATAGACACTCCTCATTCAATCTATGACAAACATTGTCTTGTATCTATCTTTTGGAATTATGGATATCTAATGGTACCTAAAATATCCATCCAAAAATGAATAGGCTTCACATGCTACCATTATGTTTAGTACTTAATTTGTGAATAGTAATGGAAAACGATCATTTTTTGTTACTAAATTCAAATTTTTTAAACCCACATAGATTTAAAGCTTCCCATTTTTTTTGGCATTACCACAATTGGTGGCAACCATGTGGCCTCCTCCACTGGTTGTATGAAACTTGTGGCTAACATGTTATCAATGTCTTGTTTCACTGCTATAATGTAATTTGGATTTAAACTATATTTGGTTTAATGTGCCAGTGGTATGGTTGTATCCAATTCAATTTTGTGTTGAGCTAACTCTGGTGGGATGCCCTTTAGATCTTTGTATGTCCACACAAAAACATCCTTATATTATCGAAGAAGTTCCCCCAACTTCAGCACCTTTTTAGGTGTAATTGAAATTTCACCTTGACCATCTGTGGTTTTTCCTTAGTCCCCAAATTGAATTTGATTAAATGTTGCTCCTCTATTAATGTCCATCTAGCTATCTGCAATTCTTAAGCTTTGATTTTTATTAGATTTTCATCTATTTGAACATTTTGTGGTTAATGTTTATAGTACATTATGAGACATCGCATCCATTGAAACCACATTACCTTATAACTAAAACTAAAAAAAAATTCATATACAACTGTTATACAACTATCCCTTGGGTATTACAACTATTGTGCAATTATTCTCTTAAAAATATGATGTATGAATAAATAAATTGCCACATTAGAAAATCAGTTAGTTGTATTACAATTACAAGTGAATTAAAAATGGGTTTTCTATATGATAATTTATACACATCATACATACATATGTAGTCAACCATGGTTGATTTTTTCAAGAATTGCATTATAGCTACATGTGACAACTATGTTACAACTAGTGTATAGTGTACATACATGCGATCATGTCACATGTTCACATTTCCACCACCCATTATGGAATACATTTACAATGAATTTTTAATTATGATTCCCATTGATATAATTAGTATGGCCACTAGTGCGCCATTACAAAAATACTATTGTTCAACTATGTTATGATTATAATATAACTACTTATAACTTAATAAGGATACATATTGATTAGTTATTTATATCTTCATCATATGTGTTTCATTTTGAGTGATTTAAAATGTTATGGGAGCGCAACTTCAAGTTCTAGAAATCATCTTTGAAGTGCAAAGGAAAATGAGTAATGAAAAAATAACAAGAAGATAAATAAGCTTTCCAACTTACAAAACAAGTTTTTTTTTGTTTCTCTCTTTGGACCCCTCCTACTTTTAAGCCTCATAACTTTCTTCTTTCTAATTTATTTTAAATGATTTGAAGTGTTATAGGAACGCCACTTGAAGTTTTACAAATCATAGTAACATAACAACATATAAGGAATTTTGTGGGTGTTTGGGAACCAACATTTGTAGCATTTGGTGGTTTTGTTTTTGAATTTTTGACTCCCTTTACTTTGAGGGGCAATAACTTTATCAATTCTCGTATATTTTTTACAAGTTTTAGTGCACTAGATGTGCAATATGAAAGGTTCAAGTTTTGTTTATACATGAAAAGCAATGGAGCCCTCCACTTGGATCTAACTTGTTTTAAACATTCAAGTGTTATAGTTGCAATTCAATTGCAACTTAATTTGCAACTAATGAACAACTAAAATATTTAACCCATATGTTTTATTTTCGAATCCCATGTTACAAACTATATAAATAAGGCTTGTTTTCTTATGTTCTCATATTAAAATACATGTGCCATTTTGGGATGAACTTAAAAAAGTTTAACCCAAAAGCAAAACATAAAATTTAAAAAAAAAATCATGACTATTCTTTAATGCATTTAGTATTGTGCTTTCCCACCTACCTAGGTAGGTAGGTAGGTAAGTAGGTCTTAGGTAACTACGTAGGTATGTAAGTTTTAAGACTTACCAACCTACCTACCTAACTACTAAAATAAATTTTTATATTTTTAGTTTTTTCCAAAATACAATTAATATGCCATGTGGCATGTATCACAATCTTGGACGATCATTAACAATCATAATGGAGGATGGAGATCAATATTTTGAAAAAAATAATTTTATGTCCAAAATTTTTCATAATGCCATGTGTCAGATTGTAATAGATGGATGACAATTAATGAAATCAACATGATATCATGGGTGCAATTATAATGGAGTTGCATAGTAGTTGAAAATGAGTTGTTTTGACTAAGTTGCATTGTATATACAGGGAGTTGCAACTCAGCAACTCATGCAACTTGTCCATTAACATTCACAGTGTATAAATACTGTGAATTGTAAGTGTCCTTTGCAATTCAAAAATTGATTTACAAGGCTAGTTGCAAAACACCCCTTTTTCTCGTAGTGGTACATTTCTAAATAAACTTTTTCTTCAAAAGTATACTCGCTCATCATATCTATTCATAGTCTTCCCATCTATTTGAAACAAATTGTGAACTACTCAATTCTATATTGCCATTTTTTATTCCAATATTTCTATAGTTGGAGTTTGGGTGAAAGCATATTATAGTGGTCAAAAATTGTTGTCACAAATCTTTCTTTTGAAACTACATGTTTTTGAACTTCTACCAAGTTAATATTTAAAAAGTTTTGTGCAAATGGCACTTGGAATAAAGTAGCTCAAAACCCAAAGATTAAGATTGTAAAAACAAATCCCATTTTGAAATTGATATTAAATGATCAAAATATATATTAGTGAGAAAATTATAATCATCACAATATATTACAAAGTGCAAATATACTTTTAAAACTATTCAAATGATTACCAAACTTGATGAAGTATTCAATCATATATTACATATGAATTCGTTACCCCATTTCAATTCCATATGAAGAGTTCTATTAATGTGATTTCACAAAAAAAATATGTATGAAAATTTTCATTCAAACAAGTGTAAATGTGTACACTTGTGTAACATGTGAATAAACAAAAGTTTGTTGAAAAAAATTATCATTTGAAAATTAATAAAAATTGTGTTGGAAGCTTTGTGTCAAAAATCCATTGATATGTTTATCAAAACACTAGATGAAATGAAAGAAAATTTGCCTTCAAAATAATACAAAATGTACCCAAAAAATAGTACATTTTTGTGCCCAAAATGTATCATCGTAACATGCTTTCACCCTTCTATGGTTCCTATAGATTGAAATGTATCTGGTAAAATGGTGCCTATAAAAAAAATGTTTGGTTCTGTAGCAAATATGATATCATCCTTTTCATTAATGATACCATTTTAATAGTTGTAGCATAACAAAACTTCTAGTTGTTTCACCTCTGCTCCCACGTGCTTAGTCACCATTATTGTTTTGATTGTTCCATTCCCTTAAATGGTCATTGTGTTGTTTCCCCAATTGTGTGTTACTTTAACATCCCTTAACCATGGCCTCCTTAGTAGCATGGAATAACTAACGTCTATTACACTATTTTGTAGTACATTAAACATAGTAGCATAAGGTATGTCATGAACATATATCTTCAAATCACGAATCAATCCTATTGGTTTTGTGATGAATTGATCCACCGTCCTCAAATTATATGGTGCAGGTTTAAGCTTTGGCAACTACTTGACGTTAATTTTAATTACCCTGTAATGATGTTAACTCAAGATCCACCATCTAACAAAACACCTTTTACAATATTCTTCCCAATGTGTATTTGAATAACCACCATATGGTTATCAAAAGCTATAACTATTGTTACTACTTCTAGTAATGTGGATGGTATTGTTTTTTAAATTGCTTTTGTTACATTATGTGGTTTATCTAGTTTTTTCTATCATAAATATCTTTTCAACTTAAGCACAATTTGAACAATAATTGCCCTGAGTTCAAATTATAACTAGTTTTCAGCATCTGCTTACTAATATCTTGAAATATCTTTTTTACTAATATCAACTTACTCTGTGGAACTATAGATTCTTGAAGCTTAGGAATTTCTAAAGAAGGTGTAATGTCTAACATATGAGGCCATATTGTGTTCCATCCATCCATTGGTGTAGAAAAGCCTTCATTTGTAGTTTGCACCTTATGGATTTACTATATGGTGTCCACCATCATTTTTTTAAACTTCTCTTCTTTTTTCCATTTCGCAATAGTTCTTCCTTGGTTTTCGTTCCTAAAACATTTGCTCTTCTATGATCTTGCTTTTGGTAGTGACATTTACATTCATTACATTCATTTTTATAGTGATTATTTTGACATCAGTTATCACTTTTCCATCCAAGGTTGATGCATTTCTGCATTGGAACACCTTTTACATCTTTACAAATTTTGGACAGTTTATCATCTTGTGTCCATTCATGCCACATATATGTCATGCACATGATGCAGTCTTTTGAAGTTTTTGATTTTGAGTAGTAGCCTTTGTTGTTGTTACAATTGGCTCCTTTTTTTTCACTTTGCATGTCTCTCAGTTGTGATTATCTCTACCATACTTTATGCAATGTTTGTTAATATTTCTTGGTTCCATATGTGGTTTTGGTGTTGTTATAGTTTTTTTGATCTATGGTACTAACAATGCACTTTGGGCTTTTGTAGGTGTCATTCCTTCTTTGCACAATAAAGCCACCTCCTTATGTTGTAACATAGTTTGCATCATTCTTGTAGTTGCAATCCTCAAATAGGATTGTAATCTTGTTCGAAACATAGTAATTAGGAAATTGTTTATGGTTGGTGTTTGTAATCCACAAACCAACTTTTGTATCCATTCATAGTACACCTCAACCCATTTAATCTTTCCATGTCTAATATTCTTGAGTCCCGTGTAGATTTGTTCATCATTTTTATTCTTTCGATGACGTTTACAAAATGTTTATGTTAATTTAGAAAAATTATAGTTAGAAAATTTTGAAATGTAATTATGACACCAATTTGATGTTGTCTCTTTCAGAGTATAATTGAACGTATTGATTATGTACTTTTAAAATGTTTCTCCATTTACTCTTACAATTACATTGAATACCTTCACGTGAACATTTGTATTTGCATCTTTTTTGTAGTCTTGATACTTTAAAGTTGATCGGTATGGTCTTGCTATTAAAATTCATGCTTTAGGATTCACCACCAATCTAGTTTTCTACCTTTCGTAGTTCATTGGAATCAATGGTGGCCACCCCATAGATCTATTTGTTTGCATTGTCATAATTGGTGTTATGTCAATTGTTTGAAAATTTGAAATCGATGTTGTTACCTTGCTTGGAATTCTATGATTTTGGTGTGCACTTCTTCCAAATTGAGTACTCACCAATACTTGGCATGTACTATGGCCACTTTCAAGAATTTGTCCTTCTTTTAATGATTCAAACTTTTATTTAAGCTTATAAGCTATTGCAGTTTTTTTTTACATCACAAATTTATTATGTTGTCCTTTTGAAACAATGATTGGCATTTGAAGTATCCCATTCACCATTCTAGGCATTATTGGTGATGGTGTTAACTCTCTAGATAGCCTAACTCTAATTTGCATGACATGCATTTGTATTATCTATGGTATAAAATCTGGTATTACAGAAAATGGTTATGTTCTACTCACATTAAGAAAATTACAAATCATTGGTCTATTTTGTACAAATTGTCCTTCACCCAAAATAATTGTTTGCATATTTTTTTCAACAATGTTTTGAATTTTCTTTCTTTTTTATGGTTGTTCTATAGATTTTCTATCCAACATCTATTGATCCACATGTCAAACAAATCCATCCCTCACTTCACTATCAATCTGTGGACATTATGTGATTCCATGTCTTCTAATTGTATAGAAAGCACAAATTTAGGAAAAAGTTTATGCCAACCCGGTTGAATCCATAGAATCATAACCTCTATGTTTTAGATTCCTTCTTTCTCTTGATTCCTTTACTCTTGTGGTTTGATTGATATGGTAATGCTTCCTCCAAAACATTCACCTTTGCATCATCATACATAGACATTCTTGGGTAATTTGCATCTACCCATTTTGAAATGTTAGGATTGTAGTTATTTTTACATCCTAGTCTTTTATTGGCTCATGATATTCTAGTGATGTTAATTGGCACACAAATGGTAAGTTTGTGCACTTATTGTAATCACTCTTCTAACTATTCATAGATTTTGGACTCAAAGAATTTCTAGGGTCCACTATCAACAATTCACCCCCTATATTTCTCTTTTCCCAATTTTTTAAAACTATGAATGGTACTTGGAAAACATGGATAACCCCTTCTCTTGGGTATACATTAGGTTTGATCCCTTCATTGGAGATCACTTCTTGTAACCAAGGCACCTTTGCAAACCCCCAATCCAAACTTTTCTTTTCACTCCAATTGTGATTTAAAATGTTTGATGTCCTGCACATCATTCTTCTATTTGCAAATTTTTTGGTTTTAAAACTATACCCATGTTCGATGTTTCATACAATTCTTATTTTGCATCCCAATTATTTTCAAGATTTGAATTCATGTTTTGTTGTCTAGCTCTTTGATCCATTTGCCTTTACAAATTTTGAGGCACCATTCGATTCATATTGTTCTATCAATTTCAATTTCCTTCAATTGCTTATATGCTTCTAACTTTAGTCCTTATAACCTTCATTGCTTTAACCTTTATCTTCTACTTCCAAAAAACTTAGAGATCAAGATCTTCAAAAATAATATTTCTTCTTTCAAATTTCAACATCTACAAAAAATAACGCTCTCAATAAAACCAAACCACTCACAATATTTTGCTTGTGTTTATGCTTCAAAAAAAAAAATTTGTCCCCAAGATGGTCCCCAAGATGGTCACCAAATGGTAAATGAAAATTCTACTCAAATTTGCTTTATGCTTACTAATAAACAATACAAATGGTACCCACAACAACTCTTAAATCACATACAATTTGTTGTTATAAACCATTCAAGTTAATTTGCAAACTGTATTCACACATTCTTCTCATTATTGTTATTGTTCCATTATTTATCGAATTTTGGTTTATTCTTGATAATTAGAATCTAGGATCAAGTTTTAATTATTACAGTTTAAAAACACAAAAAATTAAAAATGTATTCACTATTTCCTCATCAATATTCTACTATTTTAAAAATTCAAAATTGAACATTTCAAATATATGTAATATAAAAATATAAAAATCAAAAATGAAAATTAAGAAAATTTGTGGTTCATAACCCAATAATTCTAAAATTACATATTATGTCTCTATTCTTTTATCTAGCAACTCTTTAAGTTTTTGTATGTGTAAAACAATCATCCTAATCTTTATCACAATCAATATCTAAATACTAAATCCTTTCCTTCCAAAAGTAATTTGAAAATCAAAATTAAACAAATGCTCTAATTTTATCTTATTAATTCTCTGCCATTCACCTCATTACAATGGACTATAAACCACAACATCATTTGGGATTTTTTGTTTTCATTGCTCAAAATGTTGGACTTCATGTTTTGTGTGAGTAGATACATGTCCTCTTGTCACCTTCCCTTTAGTCTTTGCATTGTGAAGTCAATATTGTGCTCACCATAGATGTGGTTTACATTCTTGCTAATGTCATCATCACCAATCCCATTTGAATGGATTTTGTTTCATGAGTTGTTTTTTAAGGATTGGTTGTGATGATTGTAGCCTAGGTAAAGGATTGACTATCTCACAATTGGCACTTTGGTGATGTGTTTTTCCCTCTTGCCATAGTTGTATTTGGGTGCTTACACCAATAGATGGATGTTTTGTTTCATCCATGTGGTAACATGGCATGGTCAGCCAAGGGCTATGGGGGTCCTCCTTTGTTGCACTAATTTTATAAGCAAAGGGAGGGTGTCCATGGCTTTACAAAAAAATTAGGCTGCCTCCATCTTGAGGCAAATTTGTTGCTTGGGAGGCCTTTTCTAGGCTAGGTGTTCTTTTAGGTTTCCTGCCCATTTCTTTGATTGATTTTATTTATGAGAGAGGTGAGAGGTTTAGGACATAGGTTGCTCTTTTGCCCCTCTCTGACAAGTCCCCATTGCTAAATTTGAGACCCCCACTTTGTAGGTTTGAATTTTGGGTGATACTTTTGGTTCTAACATAATAGAAGAGCCTAGAAGTATAAGGTTTTTAAATGTTTTTTTTAATATGTAGCCATGGTGGCAACCATCCACAAGAGGAAAGAGCCAAATTTGGCGACAGGTCAGGTCATAGTGACAATAAACACTTTCTAAAATCCTACTATGTTTGGGGAACCTCCAATAGCCTAGTGTCTAAATATGATGAACTTCTTTTTTTTCCTCCTCATAACGTGGCGAACTTGAAGGCATCTAGGAAGAATCTTTGAACCATAGAAGAGGTGTCAGGTAGATGCGTTTAGTTAGATTTCACACCCAAAAAATTGGCATGCTATGAGGTACTCTTCACCTAGACCCATAAACTAGCATGCTATGTGTAGTATGGACAGCAGCCAAAGCTATCGGCACTAATGACATACTAATTTAGTACATGTAAGTGTATTCTTAGCGTTTAGTTGACGTACACACACAGGGGGGTCCACGCACATACATACGAAGAACAAGCCTCGTCATTTATCCAAGATCACATGGTGGTCAGATTGTTGGGAGGACACGGTAAGGAGGGGAAGGGCGGGGACGAAACTTTCTTTGTTCACATTAGACGGTGTTCTAGATGACGGCTGTCTAAAATACTATTGACCGCCGAAATACCCCATACGAATTGTCGACCCAAGGAGTCAGGACCGCATAACATGCTTGCCGTGTGTCCAGGGCCACACAAAACAAGGAGCTGTGGTCCCAACGACAATAAGGAGGCATTACGGCTGAGGGAGGAGAGCGGCGGGCCAAGTAGTCCATCTTGTTGTCACCTTCCCCCTTATAAAGTCCCTCTAAACTATGGGCAAAGCAACTAAAGGAAAACAAAGTAAGAACATCTGCAGCGGTGCTCAGCATGCAACCCTGCACAAATATTTTTCACATCCAAGTTTAGTTATTTAAATTTTTGCAACCCCACCCATAAAATTGAAACTGGGATAGCAAAGAGGTGGAGAGCTACTAATAGCGAAACACCTGGGCCAATCATTATGATAAGCCAATCCGAAACACTGAGCCGCAGTCAGATCATATTTATTATACTCTTTTGTGCAGGTGTACAGTGTTGCTGCGCCTTTCACCAGCCACGGCAAACTTTGCAATTATGGTGAGCCAAAACAATTGTCCCGAGCTAAACCGGCATGTTTTGACTTTTCTTAATCCGATTTTACTGTGCAGGGCCACATAAGGAGCACCGCTGGAGATGCTCTAAAACAGTCATGCAAAATATGAAATTTGTTTAGCCCTATACATAACACAATGGTGCCAAATAATCTAAGGCTTTTCCCCCAAAATAATAATGTCCCAGTTGAAAATGAAGTGCTGCTTTTGACACCAAAGGTGAAGAGTTTCTGGTCCAGGGAGGGCAAATAAGTAGCAACCTGCATAAATGCTTGTTACATTATTTTTAGATGGCACTCTCCTCCTAAATTAGAGGGTGTCTGTCTAGGAGCCTTGCTACATAGCCATTTTAGATTTTTCGTAGTACCCCAATCCCAAAGCTTGTCTTTGGTACTTTCCTGTTGTCAAAGAAAATACATACTTTATGGAGTCCAACAAATCAATGAGAAAGCTAGTCTTTTTCTTTAATCCTCCTTGCTTCTCGCAACAAGGGTTGTCTTATTCTCTCTTTGCGGCTGTGTATATATATGTGTGTGGACTACATGCCCTAATTCTAAGCCATGTTGAAAGCGTATGTCTGTTGAATATGAAATTGTGATGCCCGCAAGGAATAGCTGCGCTCAAGGCTAGGGTAAAGGATGGCTTCACTGCTATTCCCTTATTCTTGCACAAGAGCACTTTGGGTTCATGTAAATGAAATAGTAATCTTGGGTGTAACGTGTGCAATGATAGGGTCTTGGTCTAACAATAGGGCTTTTTCTGTTCAATGAAAGTGTGCAATCATGGGGCAAATGATAAATGAACTCAAATTACATCAATTAATTGTAGACCACAAAATTTCACACGGTAATCATATGAAACTTCAAACCTGTGCACATTATGAAATTTGGGTCGCTACGTATTACTACCAAGATTCATCAATAAATATTTTTGTAGCAGGTGGAATTTTTTAAAACGTGTTCTGAAATGTGCAAATATAGCTATCCCATAGGGTGCACAATCAAGGAAAGTAACTTGTCAGAATATCTATAATCTACCAGCATTCATTAGGGAATAATTAGTGACCCGTGAAAATTCCTAGTCAGGGGAAGGTACGATTGTATGAAATATCAATAATCAGAGTCTTCTGTACTCTGCATGCACCCCATTGGAACAAAGAGGCTAAACTTGAAAGGACTGGGGAGTCAGGAGTCGAGATTTCATTTCCCCCACACCCCCTCCCCGGCCTCACTTGTAAAGACGCCCGGGGGAGGGGGAAGTGCGTAGTTTTACAGTATAATCGGAGGTCCCCTTCTCTACCCTAATTATTCCTCCGCCGTTTGTGGGGGCATTTCAAAAACTGGAATGCTCCTCTTCGATTCTGTACCTGGTGAGAAAAACCAAAAAATTCAGCACAGGTCTTTACACTTGTTAACGTCCTCGGCTTTACCAGAATCAGTCTCATGTTGGGCTCGGCCTTGCACAGGTGGTAAAACCTCAAGCCTCAGGTAAAGCCCATGACCTCAGGATTTACTTTACATAAGCATGAAGTTTAGAACCATCAACATGGTTGGGAGTTGCTGGGTAACTGAGCAGCTGGAGAGAAGAGGTTTTCAAACAACTTGGATCCCAATGAGTATTCTAGACTGTGGTCCCACTGTGTTCCAAGGAGACGAATGTAAGGCAAATTTATACGAGAAAAAGTTCTTAAACAACAACAGCAAGACATTTGGTATGTAAGCAAAAGGCACAACGAATTTAGGCTTGAAGTGGTGCTACATGCAGAGATAAAGAGGAAAACTATGGGGAGCCGACAAGCGCATGACGATAGCAGGGAATGATGTCCTGACCCGCCGCCTTTCTGGAACTCACCACAGAGGAGGGGCCGAGTGGCAGGCTGGAGTCCGGGGGGAGGAGGGGGGGCGCGCGGGGTTGCGGTCAGGCAGTCAGGACTCTTCTGGCCGCACGCTCTGTGCCCCAACAAACTGGTGCACTCATTTTGAAATGCAGCCTTTTGTTTCCTCGATATTACTGCGCCCGTGCTCATCGTTCCACCTCTAGTGTCGTCAGCGAATGAGGTGGTTGCATAGCGCAATATTCAGGCTTTGAGCACTGCTTTTTTGGAAGAATTTTTGTTTGAAGCCAAAAGTAGCGATCATCCATAGCTTGGGAGATGTAGTAGAAAAAGTGGCGATCATCCTCTCGAAGATTTAGCCAAAATCTGGCTATTAAACCAGATATGAAGTACAAAACTTTAATCATCTTTCTGTCTCTTTGGCCACCACACTCAAAACCAAATATAAGAAATTGGGGGATTTTTTACTAATTTTCCCCCTCACTTCTGGGGTTGACACCCTCGAAAATGACTTCATTTATTAATTATTAATTTCGGTTTTTGGTGAAATTTCGCCAATTAAAAAAAAGGCTGGCTTTGAAACAGGAAAATATTGAATTGGCTCCTACGTAGACCTTTTTCTCCTTCTTAAGAGCATCTGGACTACGCTTTATTCTCTGTAGTAGGGATGTATGTATGTATGTATGTGGGCACCTACTATTTTTGGGCTCTTACCTTGAACCCAACAAAGTTCTTCATTCCACCACTACTAAGTGCTAAATGACTAAACAAAAACTCAGGCCCCACTTTGATTCATACAAGAACTAAGTTCCATGTGTCATAGCCCTCTTCTGTTCACAGTTTACTAACAACTGGGTAGTGTGGAACCCAGAGCCACTTCTAGTTATTGGGATACTACATAACTGATAGTCATCCAGGAGGCTACAGCCTACTATTTGTGGTTGATTTAGCTTCAGCATGATCATAGTCACTAACAAATGTATATTCTATCAAATGGACACAGACAGCACATACTCGGCACACTCTTTAAAGCTGCTGTGATGTGCCTAATTTTCATAACATCAGCCCATGAGCCCATTCTCCCCCCCAACCCTAGAACTCCCACTTCCCCCCAAAAAAAGCCTTACTGTAGGTGCCTGACATGTAAACAATCAAGGGGATGGACGTATGGACTATGGGACATGGTACAATGTACAATCCCCACTTGTAGTGCAAATACTTTAGTCATCAAGCTAATTCTAAGTTCTAACCAGTGTACCCAATACGGATACTTAGACATTCAGGTTTTCCTTTTACAGAGAAACAGGTTCCTTTGGTACTTGAAGTCTGGCCAAGGTGAACCAGCACCCACACTTGGTACCTTGGTGAAGCAAGGCCTTTTAGTGGCCATATTCGACACAGGATATGTTAAATTTGGACTCAGAGACCTTGATTGAGTCATAGGATGAGATATTTACCATGGTTTAGAAGCAAGCTGAAAAAATTCAGGATTTTTTACCATGGTACCAGTGTGGGTGCTGGTTCACTCGAGGCCTACTTGTAGTATCCATTCATGATTTAAGATTTGCAAAAATATGGAAAATCAGTTCTCCCCATTCCCCACTTCCTGACTACATGCTAGGAGTCTTGATCACTCCAAATAGGGTAGAAGAACTTACTTGCATTGAATTGATTTGAAGGTGACATGTTTATGTGATAGAGGGATGCTCAATTACATACCTATTTGAGTCAATCCCTTTAAATCAATTTCTAGGCAGAACCTTCATTGAAAAAGTGGGAGGGGGACTAGGTCACCTATATTTGTGACTCTCTACTTTAGCCATTTTCACTCTTTGGAATGACATGCAATGTGAAAGGAGAGGCCCACTTTCTGACTCCCTTTCCCAAAGTGGACTGGAAACTAAACAAACTATCAAGTTGATTACTATACTGATGAAGCTGTCACTTGCTAGATTAATATGCCTTGGGTGAACCAGCACCATGTCCAATATGACAATCTTTTCACTATATTATTGACTCCTTCAAAATCATTTAAAAAATAGTGTAACTAATCTTTTGACTTTTAAAACCTTTTTCTAAAAGGATTAAATAACTTGAAATGTTTCTATCATGACCAATAATCAAAATATGTACACCTTTTCATGGTAATAATATGTGACATTTTCTTATATCATGCTTTTATCGTGGGTATCATTTAGTCCATCACCTTTTGTAACCAATCCCAATATAGCACATTACCTTGATTGGCTAATCCATTCCTTTTGTGATCTGTGCAGCCCTAACAAAAACTTTTGAGGACAAGAACACATGCATGCTCCCACAACAAAATCACAACTTCAAAGACATATTTGAAAAGAGGAATGGCATAACATAATGTCATGACAATGACCATATGATTGTGTAGTTGAGTTATAAGAAGAAGTGCAACCACCATATGGACCCATCTATGAAGTTATATCAATGAAACCTTTCAAAGAACTTACAACATTCAAAATCACCTACATGCACACCAATGCTTTGTAAAGTAGATATATGGCTTTCTATGCATGTGTGTAGATTATCATGGTGTAAACAAAATCACCATAATCTAATATTAAAAAAATTACCATTAATTCCGAGGCTTCTCAAACAATTTGGTTAGCAAAAATATTCACAAAAGTTGACTTGGGACGTGCCTACAATTTCATATGCATAAAAGAAAGTAATGAATGGAAACCAACATTTAACACAAGGTATGGGCATTTCAACTAATACAACATCATGTCTTTTGGCCTTACAAATGTTCTTCCTATTTTCCCAACACATAATGAATGACATATTTAAATAGTTCCTTGACAACTTTTAGATCTTGATGTTTTTAAAGAACCTAGATGAACACGAAAAAACATGCACATTTTGTCCTCAACAAATTATAGGAAAAAAGGTTATATGCAAAATTGGACAATTGCCTTTTGCACCAAAGAAAGTTATTTCCATTTTTCTAAACAATATGTAGAAGAAAAATGGTGTAATTAATTTTTTTAAATAAAATTTATAGTTTATACTTAAATCTAAATGGGGTGTTTAAAATTGATTATGATAATATACCTAGATTACACCTGAACTATTTTCAATTCTAACAAAATATTCATTTATTATATCACATAATACCAAAAAATACCCATTACTTCTTACAATGCATTGAATATACAAAAAGTGATTTCCCCAAACTTTTGCATCAACATTATGAGAAATTCTCTCAATGAAGATTGCACTACTTGTAATTAATTCGTAAGTTAAACAATAGAGATATAGATTTTTAAAAATATTATTTGCATTTTAAAAAAATGGTTATATGGTAGTTACAAGGGTCAACCCATTTGACATGTCATTTGTTAAGTGTAGGCTTTAGTTAGCATTGGTTGACTTTATGCCCTAGTTGCAAAAAACATTATAGTAAATAACTTTGGATCTCATGTGTTGACGTTGTGGATTGCATGGATGTGTCACAAATTTTGCATTCCATCAACACAACAAAGGCTAGTTGGCATGCACATTACCAAATCATTCATGTAGTCATTAACTAATTCATTGCTAATTACAACTAATATGCAAGTAGAGTTCATAAATACCTAGTAAGTGAAACTAGGATTCAACCACCCATGCAAATTTGAATTTGAAATTTGCATGGGAAATGCAAGGGCATATGACACGTGGCAATAAATTAGTAGATTCTTGACCTTACATCAATGGTTATCATGCATTTGTGCATAGTCCCAAAAAAATCAAAAGGGAGGAGAGGTTTTCTTGTGAGGCAACTTAAAGATGTGCTACATAACTTTTTTTTAAAATGATGGCTTTTAGTTCAAAAATGAGAAACTCAAGCTAGAAAAGGAAATATGTATATTTTTTAGAATACATGAAATGAAAAAAATAAAATTCATTCATTTATTTATTTGAGGAATTTTTAAAAAAAAAATTATTGAATAATTGAATCAACAAAGTTTTGTAATGATTTTGTGAGATTATAGGATCTTTGAATTTTTGATGTGATGAGTAATTCTTATTTATTCAATGCCCATCTCATTTTTGTGCATTTACAATATCATTGATTGTTCTTGTTCAAAACTATGTTCTGTTACAAGGTTGTTAGTTTTTACACAACTAAAGTGAATTATTAAATATTGTCATCAAAACAAGTTCCAAGACATTCAAGCCTAGTTGTTAAATGCCAAAGCAATGAATGTGAATGTAAGTTTACATCTACACATGTGATAGAATTCAACTTTAATAATAGTACTTAGTGCATGTATTCCAACTTTGAAAATAAATAGATTTTCACAAATGTAACATGCACATGGTTATGATGAGTTGTTTGTGTTGCATTTTGGTGATAATTCAACCATGCAACAAAGTGTGTATGGTGCTTATACAATTATTACCTTGTATGGGCAACATATTACAAGGTACTTCTACTTAGTTTCAAAATATGAACATCCAAATGAGTAGCAAAACTAAATGGTCAAGCATCTAAGAAAACAAATGCTAAAGCAGTGAGAATGAAGGTGAGTGAACAAATTTGATTTCATGATGTGTTGTTTGTGTTACATTTTAATGTTAAATTTTTCATGACAATGTATGTATGTCGTTTGTTAGTTGCAAAAGACTCCTATTTAATTTTAGAATGTGGACTTAAATTGTATTCCACATTATAGGGAAGACATTCACTATGAGAAATTACGTCCGTCAAAACCACACTACCCTGCAACTAAAACTCAAAAAACAACTCATATACAATTGTTATGCAACTTTCCTATGGGTATTATAGTTAGTGTGCAACTATCCCCTTAGAAATATAGTGTATTAATAAATAAATTGTCATGTTAGAAAATCAATTAGTTGTGTTATAGTTACAAGTGAGTTGAAAATGGGTCTTTTATACGATAATTTATACACATCATACATACATATGTAATCAATCATGTTTGATTTCTTCAAGAATTGCATTATAGTTGCATGTTGTAACTAATGTACAATGTACATACATGCGATCATGTCATGTGTCCACATTTCCACCACCCATTATGGGATACATTGGCAACTAATTTTTGATTATGATTCCCATTGATACAATTAGTATCGCCACTAGTGCTCCACTACTAAAGTACTAATGTTCAACTATGTTATGATTATAATATAATTACTTATAACTTAAGAAGGATACATATTCATTAGTTGTTTATATCTTCATCATATGTGTTTCATTTTGAATGATTTAAAATGTTATGAGAATGTTACTTCAAGTTTTAGAAATCATCTTTAAAATGCAAAGGAAAATGAGTAATGAAAAAATAACAAGAAGATAAATAAGCTTTCCAACTTAAAAAACACGTTTTTTTTTTTTCCCCTCTTTGGACCCCTCCTATTTTCAAACCTCATAACTTTTTATTTCTTATTCATTTTAAACGATTTAAAGTGTTATAGGAATGCCACCTGAAGTTTTATAAATCATTTTTGAACTTTAATAGCAATAGAGCAACATATAAAGAATTTTGTGGGTTTTCGGGAATCGGCTTTTGTATCATTTGGTGGTTTTTAAAAAAAATTCTTGACCCCCTTTACTTTGATGGCCATAACTTTCTCAATTATATTCCATTTTTGACGATTTTTAGTGCTCCAAATGTGTTAATAGGAGGGGTTCAAGTTTTGTTTATACACAAAAAACAATGGAGCCCCCCCCCCTTGGATCTAGCCTACCTTGAATGCTTAAGTGTTATAGTTGCAACTCAATTGCAACTAATGAACAACTAAAAGGTTTAACCCATATGTTTTGTTTTCAAATCCCATGTTACAGATTATATAAATAAGGTTTTTTTCTTATGTTTTCACATTAAAATACATGTGTCATTTTGGGATGAGCTTTTAAAAACTTAATCTAAAGGCAAAACATAAAATAAAAAATAAAATTTCATAGTTATTTTTTAGTGCATTTAGTCATGTGCTTTCTTACTTACTTACCTACCTAGGTAAGTAAGTAGGTTTTACTTTTCTACCTACCTATGTAGGTAGGTAAATATGTAGGTATGTAGGTTTCAAGACCTACTAACCTACCTACCTATGGTTATGTACAACCTACTTAGCTACTAAAATTAGTTTTTATTTTTTATTTTTAAAAAAAGTAATTAATATGCCATGTGGCAATTTTTTAATTGTGCCACATGTCACAATTTCAGACCATCATTAATAATCATAATGGACGACGCAGATCAATATTTCAAAAAAAATTAATGTCCAAAATTTTTCATAATGCAACATGTCAGATTTTAATATATGGATGATAATTAATGATGTAAATATGACATCATGGGTGTAGTTAAAATGGAGTTACATAGTAGTTAAAATGAGTTGTTTTGATTGAATTACAATTGAATTATAATGAGTTGTACCATATATACGATGAATTACAATTTTGCAATTCATGCAACTTGTCCATTAGCACTCACAATGTATAAATATAGTGAGTTGCAAGTGTCCTTTACAACTCAAAAATTGAGTCGCAAAACACCTTTTTTTCTCATAATGATTTTGATATTGGTGTAAATTTCCTTCCACATCTAACATCATATCACAATATAACCCAATTTTTGAATGGAAATAAAATGGACCTTTTATATTTAGATAACAATAGACAAGTTGTAGCAAGTAGTAATATCTGACATTAAAGATATAAAAAAAATGTATACCATTGGCAAATGACAATTTTTAAATATTTTAGTTTTGTATTTTTTGACATTAAATATTTATACATTCAATTATATCATTCTCAAGATGCTTATCATTATTTGTGGAATGTAATTATGTTGTGTGTTTCGCAATGGACAATATATCCATATTTTAGTTTCAAACAACCACAAAAATAGTATTGCAAGTTCCAAAAATCACAAACTAATAACATATGTAAATGGACATTACTTGTTAAACAACACAATCAACAAATTCACAAGTTGCAATTTAGTATTATTTCAATTGAATTAGTTGTATCACAAGACCCATGACAAACCCGATTAGTTACAAGATAATATTGCATATGTTAATCCATGAGTTGCAACTTAGTTTTTAAAAGTTGAATCCATGTTAGATAAATGATGATCCATGCAAGTGCCATGATGAATTGCAATTTTTTTTCTTATGAAAATTGTGTGTGGTAATGTACTATCAATCCTAGATGGTTAATTGGCATGTAGTTGGATGTATTTTGCAATGATATACATCGATGTGGATTTTCATATATGTCATGTCATGATTATTACAACTAATGAAAATTTTAATGCAACTTGAGGTATGAAAACATGGCATGTTGCAAGTGGTTTTTACAATACAAACATGCAATTCTAGACCCAATTGTAGAACCACCAATTTTTCCATAGTGCAATCTAAGGTCAAATTTTTGGGCTACATCATCTTTAATGGCATACTTGTAATGGACCCAAAGAATTTTCAATTGGGTAAACCTTTTCTTTACTTTAGAATTAATGTCCAACACTTATTGGTTTTACAAACTTCTATCAAATTTTTATAAAAAAATTCTACCCAAAATTTGCTACCTATTTAACACAACTTACATGAAAGGATAAATTCAAATGGGACAATGATATTCTAAAAGCCTCACCTAGATTCCAATGTATTCCAAGTTGTTACATTCATCAAGGTTCACGTGGCACTTAAACCATGGGCTCAATACACACAATTGTTAACTAGTCCAAAATCAACAACAATTTGTAGGAACATAATTTTGAAAACCTTTCAAAGCACAATGTGAGTTACATTTAAGGGTCCCTAAACCACCCAAAAAGTACAAACTCCTTGTATGTGGGCCTTTCCAAACACATCTTGTACTTTACCAAACAACCATGTTGATTATTTAGTATGTTTATGATGGTACTTCTTGCTTATAATTGTTTTTAGAAGCATTCACTTAAATCATTAAGTATCAAAATGCATCCAACAAAACAGGTGATGCCCATGTACATGTCATTACTTGCAAAAATGGTTGAAGATTATCCATTTATCCTTCTTGCCAAAATTAATTTTGAACTCTTTTGTGTGATTTGAATTTATTGATTTTTCTTGCTTGTTTGTTGTCATGTTGGAAATAATCCATGCACTAATTTAGCTTGTGCAAAAGTGAGATGTATTGTTTGTGATTGTGTTGCAACCATCAATATTTGTTAGGGACAACTCTATTTTCATTGCTTGAATCTTGCCACAAAACATGTGTTTGATGTGTTCCAAGATTTGGTTGCTTGTACTCATACCATAGGGCATTTGAAAGCATGTTCATTAGACTTGAACATGTTCAATGTTGATTATCTGTGCTTTGATTCCTTGAATTTCATTTTGTAGGCTACAGTTTACAATCCAAGTGATCCAAGAAATCTTCACTATTCTTGTGGATGATGGAAAAATATCTTATTCAAGTATGTACACACTTCAATTAAGGTTTTGATTAATTTGAAATATTATCCATTTGTTAATTGTTCCTTCTTTGCTTTTATGCAAGTCTGTCATATTTTATAATTAACAAATGTAGGTGCACAATGTTCATTGTTGTTTTAGTTAGGGCCTATAACTAATAACTTTATATTCAACAACATTACCTTCTACTCATTATCATATTTGATTACCCATTGCCCATTATCCACTACCTTATGTGTATTATGTACATTTCATATGATTTTTTTTTGTTTTGTATATTTCTTTGATGATTCATTCATGTATGTATTGTAATTGTAGCTAAATCACTCACTTGGGAATTAACTTTTAAGCTTCCAAAATTTCATTTGATGGATGTTATGGGGATTTGCTATCCTCAATATTGGCTTCAAGGACAATTTTGATCAACATCTTGAGTTGATCAAGTCTCACTACTACTTTAACAACACTTGGAACTTGTCAAAATTTTAAATGCAAATACAACATCCATAGAAGCAACCAAGATTTTTCCATCCATTTTATCATCAAATGCTTTGGATATGCAATCCAACCTATTCAAAATTACCATGAAATTTAATGTTACCATTGCAATGGAGGTTCCATTTAATGTCAACCCTTTAATTTGACTTTTGTGCACTTTGAAAACTTATCGCATATTAAGGCATTCACTTCTTGAATTTTTCAAGTTGGCAAAAATTGCAATTGTGCAAGTCCTAGGGTTAGTGGAAGATGAAAGAACTTTTTCCACCCTTTCTTTCATGAAGTCAAAGTTGAAGAATCGCTTCAACGAACACCTACACACAATTACGGGGATGTATTCCCAAACTTTCTACATTTTGGATACATTCCCCTATGGCACATGTTTTGATGACTAGAAGGAGCAAAAAACAAAGCAAGGATTAAATTAGAATCTCATAGTTTAGGGTCCCATATATTGCAATGATGATAAGTTTTAACTAGAACTAGGTGATTGCTTTGCTAATGAAGTTACAAAGTTAAGTTTCATTTGGGCTTAGGAGTCAAAGTTAAAATGGTGTTGCCTTATGCAATGTAGGTTGTGTATATATGGAGCTTGGAGTCTCAATGTTTAAGTGTTTGAATGTCAACTACTTTTCACCATTGTTTGTTTTTGCTTTATGCCCATTGCCTCTTGCCCTTTGCCATTGTTTGTTTTTGCAATTTGCCTAGTGCCCACTACCTTCTGCAACTTGAAATTATCTATTTTTTCTTTTTGCCCAATGCCTAGTGCCTTCTTCCATTATTTATTTATGCCTTCTATCAAGTGCACATCACCTTGAGTGTAAATGAATTCTTAAATCTTGATTGCCATATATGTGTGTCCATTGTTTATGTTGAATGTCTTGTGTGTGTGAGTTTGGGTGTTTAATTTCCTTATGTGTATATATTTATATGTGATTTTTGTTTGTTAATGTTTACACATTGAATCTTGATACTTGAGTGTTTGTTTATGTTTGATTCTCTAAGTGGATGTCTATGTTTGAATGTTTGGTGTCTATGCACATCTACAATATTCAATGTTTAATAGTTTGAATGCCCCATTGTCAATGTTTCAAGGTTTATTTGTTTATAATAACCTCTTTTTTGTATGTGTCTAAATTTCATAATACGTGTAGGTGCACGTGTATTTGTATGCATTGTGTGTGGTTTTGAATGTAATTTTTGTTTGATTTTTTATGTATTTTGATTGTCCATTATCTATGTGTGTCTAAAGATTGACCTAAGTTTGATGTCTATATGTATGGTGTATGTCATGTGAATGATTGAGTTTAGTGTGTTTCCTTGTCTAATATAGGATCTATTGTCAAAACTTTAAATTCTTTTAAATTCTTGACTCTTATTGTAAAACAATCACCTAACAATGAAAAAGACCTTTTATGCATGTTCAAAAGATTTTAGAAAGATAACTTGATAGTGCATTGCTATATAGCTTTGTAGAACATAGGCTCCATAGCCATATTGCTAATTTTCTTTTGTAAATCTTGCTAGTTTTTTAATTGGAATTTGGAATTATTGCCAACTTGTAATGAATTTGTTTTCTTACACATAGCCAATCTTTTGTTTTATTCAAGATTTGTATCACCAAATGTTCCACACTTTGGCACTTGTGATGTCACCAAATTTGCAACAAACTTTTTGGTGCAATAACCATTTTGTCAAAATTTGAAAAACCTTAAAAAAAAGGCCATGACATACTTATGTGCATATTATCAATCTATCATTAATTACCAACCAACTACCTATTACCAACCCCAAACCCTCCTATCATCTACATACCTACAACCTACTCACCTATTACCTACTTGTTTTTGTATTACCAACCCCCAACCAACTGACCAACTTAACTACCTATATATAACCTACATATTATTTACCTACTCACTTTACCTATTTTTTATCTATTACTCAATTCAAACATATTTATCACTAACCTCCCTATTAGTAACAAAATTATATGCATCAACACCATTTAAAATAAATATCACACATGCCATGTTTAAAATGGTAATATTTGATATAATTGAAATGGGAAAGGGACCAAGTCATATTGGACATACTACTTTGGGGAGGGGAAAAAAAAAAAAAAAAACCCTTATGTCATTTAAAATAAGTAAATAAGCCACATTAGCAATTGCACATTTATAATGATAAAGCATAAAAGAAATGTTTTTGTAGTAGTGGGTGGCAATATTATAAGTTGTGAGAGAACCTTTTTTATCTATCTTGTAAATTTGTTTCTTGCATAATACTAATTTAACACAATAGCCAAAAAGAGTTAAGATGTTAAAATCACATTGTTTAGAGGACAACAGATCTCATTTGCAAATCTTCAAAACAATACATTTTGACTATGTCATATGAACAATTGACATTGACAACCTCGAATTGAAGAATCACCTAAATCATGAAGGCGAGGCCAAATTAATTACACTTGTTGCCTTGTAATCATCCTTGAATTAAAATTTATTCATAAAAACAAACTATTAAGGTGAGTTTTACTATTGAAAATATATAAATATTTTGTTTGGTCTATTGTAAAAGGTATTGGTCATTATTTACCTTGCAAGTGTCTAAACTTAACATACATTGTAGAAATTATGTGAGATTTGCTTACATTTATATTTTCATAACATTGTTCCTTGTGGGATTTGTCATTGAAGGAGGCAATGATGTCACATGGATAAGAGGAATTCATTAAAAAAATAATTAAGAGATTTTTAAGGTATATATTTTGAAGGTTGTAAGAAATCATTATTTAGAAGTTGTAGAAGGTTCTGAAAGGTTGTGCTAATGGAGGATTTATAAAGGTTGAATTGATGAATGAAAGCACACTAAAACCCCTTAAAAATTGTAATCACAAGTATAATATATTTATAATTTTTTTTTTGGTAACATATAGACATCACATCTTGGAGTAACCCTAAACCCTAAACCATCTTGAAATTAAAACTTAGTGAACTCCCAAAAATCTTCATGGGGTAATATGAATAACAAGCCTTAAAAACACCACCCTTCAATCTCACCAATGCAAGTTATGACATACATTGTGATGCAATTCCAAGTCCTATCTTTCTATCATGTCTTGTTTCACCAATAAAATCTTCTACTTCTCACTCATTGCCAAACATTTTGTCATTATTCTTTTTCAAATGTACATCATCCTTCCATTAAATCTTTGTAGATTGTCCTTGGCATTTTGTTTCAATTTTCAAGGTGTGCTTGACCAATTTGTGTTAAGGTAGGTGTAGGAGAGACCTCATTTCAAGTGAGTTATTTTAGAGGAATGACAATGAGTTACTATTTTGAAACATTAATGTAGTGAGTAATGATGTGGTTAAAGTATATGTTCAAGATACAAAAGGCACTAATATGATATATCAACTAAAACTTTCCCTCATAGGTTCCTGAAAGTTGAGTCAATAATTATATTAAAAGTTTTATGAAAAATGTCTTTATATGCTCAAAGCTTATGAGGCGTTGATTCCTAGTTTTGTAATAGAAAACAAATCTATAATGCATTCTTTAGCTTTCACGAACTTGAACTCAAGGTGAGGTCTATTGGCACAAATCAAGATAGAGGGTGGTTAATGCAAATTGGAATTAAAATGGTGCACAAAAAAATTCACATGAAACACAAACTCACATGATTCATCACAATTTGGACTTGGAAGGAGTCCTTATTCTCCTCCTTATAATGTATTCTATAGATGGCAATGGCGATTACACTAAAGGCATAAATTCTTGAGATTCCCAAGTGAAAGTATCAACTAAAAAAGTTATGAGTGTTGTTATTTTGTGAGTTCATAACTTCCGCACATGGACTTTGATCCAAAAGATTTCACATTAAACTTTTTAGCCCTTGAAAAAAATTGTTCAATATCATATCACATTTTCAATTCGAGGTTAAATTTAGCCCCCTTTGTTAGCTGTTTTAATGGTTAGGAGTTGAATTGACAATTTGATCCCCAACCATTTAATTGGGCATAACTTGTGTTTCAGATATTCAAATGAAGAATGTAACCCAACTTTAAGGATATGCATTTGCAATGTTTTTCCAATGGTTTAAAGAAAATTCAATTTGCACAAGGTTTGATCCCCAAACCTTGTCCCAAATCTTAAGACACCTTAGGATTCACAATTCCCAAAATAAGAATCCATTTGGAGTTTTGGGATTCACTTTTTTGCATTTTCCTACAATCATGGGAATGTGTTTTAGTCATGAAAATTGTTTTAATTCACTTCCTTGTCATGCTCTAACTTCAATCATGAACTCAAAGCTAAGGTTACAACAATGATTTACATTTCCAATGCCACTTGTTATGCTAAGCATGGTTTTAGTATGTAAGGAAGACAATGTCTTAAAATTGGGAGGTGTATAAGGGTTTGGATATTGACCCAAAAGAGGCTTGTTGGATTTTTGTGGTGCAATTGTTGATGTTGGGCAAAGGTGTCTTTAGATGAACTCGATTTAATGGACATAGACTTATAACCTTGCCCATATTATATAAACTATCAATGGGGATGTTAAATTGAGCTTTTGGGTTCATGAGATAAAATAATCAAATTTGCTTGAAAATGTATCAATTTATGATTGTGTCATTATTATACATAAACTACTATGATGAGTGCCATGTCCTACACATGACATTTTAATTGGGTGGTTTGTGTTCTTTGAACTCATAGTGGATCTTTGTGAAAAATAAAATTTCCATCCCCCTAAATTGTAAAGTAGGGATGACTATGTAGAACATTGCTTTTCATTAAAATTTTGGGGCTTGTGTAGGAAGGATATGAAAGTTTGTCATAATGATATAAGATTTTTTTTTATAGTATGCCCCTTGGGTTGGAGTAAATTGGAAAATCATGTTCATGTTTTATTATTCCACTTATGTAGCAATGTCCATTATAGCATTAACAACACATGGCCATAAAACTTCATATCCTAATCCACCTTGGGGCACACTTTTTGGTAACCAAAATATTTGGAATGCATGTCAAACATTGATTATAAGTTTGCATAAAGAGGTGAAGACTTTGTCATTGAATAGACTTTTCAATTCACATTATCATTATTGTCAACAAACCATCCCCATTAAATGACATACTTTTAGGGTGTTAACAAGTTTGTTATTGGAACATAAGACTTGGATAAAATTCATCTAATGGATATGAAAACTTCAACTAATGTGTGAATGGCATGATAAGGTTGACACATACTATGAATAAATTGACCTTCATTTAACATTCATTTAAGAGGTGTGAACACATACCCCATGGGGCACACTTAGGTTATTAATCTTTGATATCACTTGTATCAAAAGATAATTGTTTGGGATGTATTTATACCTTGTAGGTTTGTAATTTCCAATACATTTGTATTATCTAATTATTTATTGATTTGATTTTGGTTGTGATAAGAAGTTTGGTCAATTAGAAAATCGTGAAATATAAGCCTTTTCATTTATCCCATTCAACTTTGGTTCAATATTGACTATTCAATTTCTTTTAAATGGTTATTAGGTTCAATAACATTGATCAAACCAATTATTGTCCACCCTTTGAATGCTAGGGTACATAGCAAAATACATTGAATACCCCCATCCACCCCCCCTCCCCCCCACCCAAGGCCTCTTTATGCTTGTAACATTTGTCCCTTTCACATTCCTTCTAGATCCAATGTGAATATTTTCTTTTGTTTGTCCTCCTAAAGCATACTAAACATGTAAATTGCACGATTAACATTGACCATTGATCAAGGAATGTAAAAGAAAACACTAATTTTTGTAGGTTTGCAAAAAGAAAAACTTGCACCGTTCATATTTTAATAAGGTAAGGTGATTCACTTTTGGAATCATTGTGTCCATTTTTGCAAGGTACATTTTTTTTGAATACCTGAGTAATAAAAATTGGTTATAAATTAAAATCTTGATTATGACGACATGTATGTAATTTGCTTTAACAAAAATACACATTTTTAGATATATAATTTTAAATCTAAAAAATATAAATTGGTTAATTAAAATGATAAAAAATAAAAACAATCATATTGAATTTCATTCCAATTTATTTATAATTACTTAATATGTGGTATATATCACGAATAATAAATTTTATGCAAAATCCATCCCTTAAAAACCATAACCAAATTCTAATTATGGACTTTTGAATGGTCATATTTGATTAGCCATATTTTCATGTTCCTAAAATCATTTTTTTAATATTTGATTTTTTTTCTTTAGAGGGGCATATTTTTGGAACCTCTAATTAGGCTCCTAGGTGTAGTCACAATCCAATGAACCAAAAAGGGTGTCAAACTGTAAAGAAAAAAATCAAAATTAGAAAAATATTTATGTTTTACCATTTAAAACCATGGAAATCATGGGAAGTTGTTATTTTTTCATTCATATGAATGTCAGGGAATTCAAACCAAAAATCCATTTGATGAAATTTTAAGTTTAAGTTTTGATTTTAAACCTTTGAAAATGAACACCTATTGCGTAAAAAAGAGTCAATTTTGCAAAGGACTATCAAAAGGATTCATATAATAAAAATAATTTGATGGGAAAAAAAGAGAAGATAAAAACCTATTAACCACATTTTTAAAAAACCTATACCCTAGAAATTGTGGAATTAAAAAAAAATTAAACCCAAAAAACTTTCCAAAATTGATTTAGAATTTAAAAACTTCAAAAGTCCTTTTACCACATATAAATGGGGTACAATTTACATGATGTGTTAAGAAAAGTTGTATCTTATAATAAAAAAAAACATAAAAAAAAATTAAATGATTTTTTGGTTATGATTTGAAAATTTTATCATTAAAAAAAAACATTGAATTTATGAGGAATATGCACACTTTCAAAAATTCATATTTACTCAAAAATGATAAACAAAAAAAAAGTCATGTACAAGGACAACTATAAACATTTATTATAACAAATCGCAAAAAAATAAATTCAAAATTCATTTGTATGAAAAATATATTTTTGGATAAAAGGACATGTAGTCCTTTTTTAAAATAATCATGTTGGTTCATTGTATTTCGTTTGCACCCTCCTATTAATATGAATTATTTTACTTTTGATACAAAAAAATTATTATCATTTTATTAGTGACACCGAAAAAATTACAAATCTAACACTATAAAATGGACATGTGTGGATTTTATTATTTCAAAAATTGAACCACTTTATAATGCATTTACCCTCCATGTAATTTCACAATTGAGGTTTCACCTTTTTTTATTTTTTTCTTCAACCACCTTGACCTATCTTTCAATGCAATGAGTACTTGATCTTTGACATATCGACAAGCAAACAAAAGATTCAAGTATTCACAGCATGATCTCCTTGGCTTCTTTGATTACTTCTCATTATTTAGTTGGTTGTTTATGTACATGTCATCAAGGAGATGATCAAGCTTTTTAGCATAGCTTTAAATGGGTTGTTAAACAATTATTTTTTCCTCCACCAACATGTGTCCCCTTGGTGTTGCAATGTACAATAAGTGTGATATCCTTATCACCAAATATAGCCTCTTTAATCCATAGCCTTTTCATTACCTTGTCCTTTAACCCAACCCATGGCCCTTTATTCAATTTGCCTATAATGGATCCTTGATCTAAGACAACTTGGTTATTGAATTGGCTAAAACATTCATAACTAAAGCAACATCATCATTCTTATCTACTATTGTTTTTTTGTCTATTAGCATGAGATGTTGTCCATTTGTTGGAATGCTTATTATAGGTTATCCTAATGACATTTGTGACATAATCATTGGTTCAAGTGTTGAAAATAGATTTTTTGTTTAAAGAAGGTCTTGCAACTAGGGACAATTAATTTTCAACTCTTGCATGAAGCGGTCAATATGATTACATGTGCATTCAAGCAAGCTAGTGGGCACCATAGTCCCACCTAAACAACTTTTCCCCTTCCCTTGCTACTTATTTTAAGGTAGATGGTTCATTAGTAGATTTATTACTTTTTCCAACAATGAAAATGTAATAAAAAGAAAAGTAAATTAGAACCAACTTTGGATTTTGGCATCATGATACAATTTAAATTCCAAGTAATCATATATGGGTGACCTTCCTTTTAGATAATGAAATAGGTCTTTCTATGACATGAATAGTGAATTTTTTTCATGATGCAAATGTTTCATTTGACATTATTTGTTCAACATTTGAACACAAACTTCAAATTTTATTATCTTGCAACTTTTTCATCAAATGTCAAAAGCAAGTAGTTGCATTCTCAATTTTTGGAATGCATTGAAAAATCTTATATAGGGATTTTACTATTTTGAAATAATCAAGCAAATTGCAACATAAGTATTTGATGTGACATTATTTTTAGGTATTGGTGACCCATCTTTTCAAAAATGAAAACATCATTAACCATATGCATTCAAAACCTAAAAACAAGATAAACAATGACAAGGGGTAAAACATATAAGATGCAATGGTTTTTGCAAAACTACAAATATCGTTCCACATTTGGTTTCTAACATTGGGCAAGGTGAAAGAACAAGAATTCAATTTTGGTCTCTAGGTGATTATGTTTCAAAAATTTGTTAATTTTATTGGTTGAGTGAGATTAAACAAGTGTGGGTTTAATCATAAATTGTTGAATTCTAAGAATTAGTGTAGTCGAGTTGAACAATTGAAAATGAATAATGTTATATGTATGAAAAGTACAAGTTTCAAAATTAGCATATGTGCTTGGACAAGTATGGTTTTTTCATGTTGTAAGGTTTTTTTAGTTTTTTGTCATTTTATATTTGTTGCTAGGATATCATCAATGGTTCAAATTGGATAAAAGGAATCACCAAGACATAATCATTCTTTAATTTTCATTGTAAGAAATGGTATTTAAGTTGATGTTGAAATTTTTGGATGGATTTGGGAAAAAATATTTCTAATGTATCATGAGTTTTTTTAATAGATTTGAAATGAATCTAATGAGTATGGGGTACTCAATTTTTTGGCATTATAAATATAATAATTGATGTTCATTATCTAAAGGACTTTCAAAGGACTCCAAATGGTTTGAAAATGACATTTTGATGAGAAATTTCTTATGCACACTTTATACATAATAGTATACAATTTGCAAATATCCATCTCTTATAATGGACTCATTAACATGTCTTGAAGACATTTGTTTGAAAGAAATTGTAAACAAGGTATCACAAACATGCTGGCCCTGCCAATAAATAAGATGTTGTACATGTACCTACTGTGTCCACACTCTGAACACCAAAACAATCTCTTCCAATCCAAACAATCTAAACATTTTCACCCAACAAACCGGTTCACCTAATGTGAAACTCGTTCTGTTAAGGTAAAACTTCCAAAAGTTGGATCCAATGCGAGAGTCCCTGTGCACCTAACTTATCTGAAAGTAAGCCATGGGCACATATATGCTCCATTGTTGCGTTCTTCTATTAAAATATTGTGCTAATTAGTTTAGATATATGGGCCAGGCATAATTTTTAATCTTATATAACTTGGTGATTTGACTTGTATTTTAGGTGAATCAACACAAGCAATGCTATGTTGATGGAGGATGAGAAAGAACAAGAAAGTACATGATACCCTATTTTTGTAACCTTGATTCCTTTGAGTTGTAATGAACATTAACTATGGACTGCACTCTAACTTCTAGACCTTTCGTTAACTAAAATTTGTAGAAGACCACAACATGCTCTCTAGGTTTGTGAGACCACCCCTCATGTTATCTTCTTTCTTTTTTGTTTTGTCTTTTTTCCATGATCTCTTAATTCTCCTCCACATTCACCACCGTCACCACTTTGACTTCCTTACGTGGCATTGAGTGGAAATATTTCGCAAAAGTAGTAATACTTTCCCATAACATGGTGGGTAGGATTTGAGGACCCAAGTTGCAAAATACCTCCACCACCACTAGCAAAACTACCACCGCAATAGTTGTTATATTGAATAATTCTTCACATTTCATTTAGAACAAAAAATAAAAACAAATTTTTTAATAGACCCACAACCTAAAACCAAAATTTAAATTGAGACTGGAAGCATAGAGGAAGACGTAGTTACAATACACAAGATTTCTTGTGCATGAGTTTTAGGCGTGGGAGACAATTGTTGCAAAGGTCCTAGACTTGTGAGGAGAGGGGGTTGACAAAATTGCAAGCATGCTTGGTCCGATTGACACTAGTAAGCTTTCCATCACATTACCTTTTACTAGGTTATTCTTCTTGTCTATAGTGGAGGTGCCCTTAGAACATGTAGTGATATGGGTAGAGTGCTAATCTAGTTGTGCATGACAATTTTCTAGACCAAAAGACTAATCACAATTTTTTCATCATTAAAATAGTTTTCTGTTTGTAAGAATGGACTAGGCCATTGGAATGGTAGTGGTTTTTCTTGAGCCATGGAAAAATATGAAATGCCTTCTCATGAAGCTCCATGTAGAGGTAGGCCTTGCACCTATACAGGTGAGCCTTGCTCATCTAGATTAATGCCCTTGCCACACGTCATTACACCTTGATCTCATGTTCCACCCTTGATTTAGAGGGTGTACTGCCCTAGTGCCCAAGCACCTTATACTAACAAACATTGGGGAGGGTGCCTACCAATTTTGTGCATGTAAATGTAAATAATTGTATATATGACATGTAAAATTGTGAAAGTGTAAATCATTTACACTTAGGCATCCAAATTTTTACACTTTCACTCACAGCAAGATAATGTAAATGATTGTCAAATACATTTACATGATGTCATGTAAATGTTTTGGGGTAGGTAAGTGTAAGTGTCTATATAACCTTCAGCAATTATACCTATTTGCAATCCAAATTAATTAGTGGTGAGTGCATCCGAATGTGGGTGCTTCCCAAAGCTCAAAGTTGTTTTGGAATGGGTCACTTTGATTGGCCCTTCAAAAAAAGGATGCACCCAATTAAAAGCTTCTATTTGGGAAGCTTTTGCTACCAATATAGTACCATGGAAATGTTTCCTTTTAGACCAAGTACTATACTTGCTTACCCCATTATTAATTAGTCACTTTGTGCACTAATAATTGTTAAATATTGGAAATCGTAGTTGGGCCAATGATATTTTAATTTTTGTAAAATTAGGCAATTTTCTTTTCAAAATTTCCAAAATTAAGCCAAATAAATTAAAGTCCTAACTCATGGGACTTGAGTTTAGGAGGGACAAGAAACTGGAGGACCCTCTATCCTTCTTCATCATTGTTATGGGAGGTTTTCTTTACCACTGCTTGTCACACATGCCTCTTACACTTTTCCTCTGTTTACTAAGGTTTTAACTCTGTTTACATGGAATATTTTGTTGCTAAAATATATTGTTTTACATTGTTCACATGAAAACGATATTGTTCTTGATTTAAATGAATATTAATCTATAGAATTTGAATTATCTAAGCTGATTCTTATTATATCTCATGGGAATTTTCAAATTTTGGTGTTTTTTATAAAATTAGGCCAACCTCCAACATGTTTTTGGAACTATAAAGTCATCGGATTGAATAATTATGGGGCAAAATGCTTTTGAATTATTTTTAGCATAACAAGGTAGGCAAGTATGGTATATACAATACAATAGCACATTTTTGGGCAAAGGATATGGAACAAACTTTAGCTCTATTGAAGAATATCTTGGGTGCACATTCTTACATGCATCTTGGTGCATGTTGCCCCCACATCATTGAGTAGAATTTTCTTTCTCAACTTTGTTCATTATCATTTTTAGCCTAGTCTTTTCCAAGAACTCGGCACCTTTTGTGATTCATATTAATTAATTTAATACTAGTGATGCATCCAAAGATCTATCTATATATATATATAGAGAGAGAGAGGTGTGTTTTGCAGTGAGCCACTTTGATTGGCCCATCGCCAAAAAAAACCTCCTGAAATTTTGGGCCCCCCCTTGCCCCAAAATATAGGCGACACATTTTTGCATTGTTTTACTTGATTGTGTAAAATAGTGTTGCATGTATTTGACTTACATTTCCATCATTTTACACTTACACATCTTATGTTATACACATATAAAGATGCAGGTGGGCCTTATACACTTACATGAAGAGTAAATAAATCCCATTACACTTTCAAGGAGTGTGTCTTGAATGCACAATATCGGTGCCTACCATTTTGATGCGTTGAATATTCAGCACGTTTTAGCTGAAAACCCCAGCCTTCCAGAGAAAGAGAAACATAGTTGAGTGAGTAAAAAAGCTAACAAAGTCCAATGCTCTGTCTACCTTGGCACAAAAAAAAATATTACAAATACAACACCTTACGTTGTGCATTGGGTTTTGGGAATGGCAATGTAGTGCTTGGTTTCCTTTCTTTCCCTCCCTCCCTCCCTCCCTTGGGCATTGCCTTTCTGATTTCTTGCCCTAATCCATGTAGAGTCCTACCTTTAGATATGAGACTTTATCCCTGGACTCTAGCCCCAAGTCGTCGTCGTTCCCTCCTTGCTGCATTGACTTGGAATTGTGTATTATATATACATGTGCACCACTGCACCACTCTTGTTCTCTTGTGTTATCAAGCTACAGTTAGTTTACATAGTATGATCCAGAGAAAAGGGAGATCTAGACATCTACTACACTCTACACTTGTTGCATCAAAAAGCACTGTAATGGCTCTTGGACAAAGCACTCTTAGATTTTGTACTTTTCTATTCCCACAAGATGGATAAGAGAAACTCGACCAGAAGATGGATATTTTGTGGGTAGTTTCCATCCTCTTTTTTTACATACAGCTAACAAGAATCCATCCTATGAAAGGAAGAAAGAATGAGTAGGCCTGATCAGGAAGGGGGAGGAGATTCATCTTTCTGGTGAAAACTAAAACCAGAAAATATGAAAAATAAGTTTTTTATAAAAAATAGGTATATATATTTTAAATAAAAAATAGAAAATTTTAACACGGGCATTTCAAAAAGCAGACTTGGGTGTTTCACTTTTTGAAATGCCCAGTGGCAGATTTTGTCAAATGGTGACTTCAACTACACTAACAGAAATCATGGAGTTTTATACCAGTATTTATTCATCAGGTTTCTAACTAGATAGCCAAAAACATAGAAGGAGGCTTAACTTTGTTACCACCATATCTCATTTATGGCCAAATTTGGCTAAATAATATTCTTTCAGATGATATACAAATCCCATGCCATTGTGCGAAAGAGGGGAGGTGATAGGATTGGAAAAGTGAATCTAACAATCAAGCAAAAGGGTCAGGGGCCTCACATATACCTAGTGGTGCCTTTCTGGGTGTATGACAAACCCATCATCATCATCATCGGAACAGGCATTGAAAAAGAGCAAAATATTATTTTAAGTCGATGCATACATCAACAGGAGAAAAGCAAGTACAGCCAACAGCCAGTCCACACAAAGAGGCTCATTTCTCCTGTGCGCAGTGCAGAACCTGACCATTGTTGTTGTTCTCCATCCCCCCCCCATTGGTAATGCATTGTTGTTTGGCTACCTAGTATCCATGTCCACATTGGTAGTGCATTGTTGTTTTGGCTAGTATCCATCCTGAACAGCACAGCAGACTACTACCACATGGCTTACTTACTTACATACATACCAGTTCTTTTCTTTTTTATGATGTGGAAGACAAGAAGGGGATGATGCGCGGCGCGCCATTGTTTCTCTCTCCAGTGAACAATTCCAAAATAGTAGCCGTATCCTTATCATGATTCAATCACACAACAGAATGTTGAGGTGTCAGCTGCAATCTGATTTTTTAACTATTCGTCTACTGGGATTGGTATTGTGATCAGATGAAACAAACCTCCACCACAGCAGATTGAGATCTATCTTTTTAATCAATTAATTTTGTGGAGAAAGAACAGATGTCAGTAGTTTGCACATACATACTACATTGAACCTCTTCCCCCAGGGAGGATGGGCGGGTGAGGATGGGTTTTGGAAAATACCTACCTACTTGGACTCCCCTCTTCTTCAAGGGGGTTTTGCAATGAAAAAGTATCAGTGAATAATGATTGGGTTTGGTCTCAGCACCAATGGTAGCTTGCTACATTAGTAGGAAAACCATGGTAAAGATATGGAATCTTACTTGTCTTGCTGGCATTTTCTCATGGAAGTAGTCTCTCCCAGAATGCATATTAGTGGGCAATGTAGGATGCCCTTTGTCATTCCCTTTATGATTTTGTCTTCCAAGCTGGGGCTATCTCCAAGCCTTGCCTTTGAAACCGGGGGGGGGGGGGGGGGGGGGTTTTTTTTTTTGTTAAAAAGCAAGAAGAAAAAGTTTCTAATATCACACGAAGCACAATTTATGACTT
>Ga0116229_10000798_pt1 | contig 45561 bp, 43 predicted proteins | sample S1TSphgellanicum_3_FD_87313 | JGI IMG/M metagenome (GOLD analysis project Ga0116229, IMG submission 87313) | Host-associated microbial communities from peat moss isolated from Minnesota, USA - S1T2_Fc - Sphagnum magellanicum MG | ecosystem: Host-associated > Plants > Peat moss > Unclassified... | reverse complement strand
TTACCTCTGGAGTGCTTGCACTAGCAAGGTCACAAAGCTCTGTGATCTGGGTCCCACTGACAGTGTCTGCTCTGTGGGCTGGACTCAACGGGGAACCTACCTTGCTGTTGGGACCAACCTGGGTGATGTCCAGCTGTGGGATGCAACACGGTGTCGGAAAGTACGGACAATGAGTGGTCACCGAACCCGTGTGGGAACCCTGGCATAGGGCTCTCATGTTCTTTCTTCTGGCAGTCGTGACCGCAATATTTTGCAGCGAGATGTCCGTGTCCAAGAGGACTTTGTCAGCAAACTGGTGGGTCACAAGTCAGAGGTTTCTGGCCTCAAGTGGTCATATGATGACAGGGAACATAAGTGAGAGGGACTTCACACTATAACTAGCCGGAAGACCCCTCCTGCTCTTAAGGGGTAGGTTTAAGATCTTTCCTGTTTACTCATAGGGATAATCTTGTATGTAAGATGCCCTCCAATTACACCAGGAAATTTCCTCAAGCAAGAAATTCTGAGAAGAGCCATGACAAGAAAATAGTAGCCAGGTTTTACTTGGTAAGATGGATATGCCCCATAATGTAAATTTTCTCCACAGTTTAGTAGAGATGAGAGGAAATGACTTTCAAATTCATTTCAATAGACAAATGTCCCACTCCATCTGCCTTAAGAGCAATATTCTCCAGACTTCAATGGAGAAAATGGCCCTCAACCACATAATCACATTGTCTAATCATCGCTCATAACACAATGGACATTAGTTGTGCCACAACAATGAGTACTAATAATGGGAGACTCCATCACCAACTTCCAATTGCCTCTTCCAAAGACAAGTTTTATTTAGACCAAAGAAGAACTGAACTTCCCACCCCGAGATGAAAGTGTAAAGCAGAAACATGCCAATATTGAAGTCTCTGCTGCAAAGGACGTTCTCTTGATGGAATGTTCACAGACAAGGAAAACTCACTCACAGTCTTCTGCATCCTCAGCTCTTGCCAACAAGAGTCCTGAAGACAAAGAACACACATCTCTGGTATTGCAACAAGGAGCTAACTAGAATATCAAAATGCAATAAAAATGGAGGCACAAGAGCCAAACTTGCACAATGGAACAAAATACAAACACATTTGAGTGTTCAGAGACATGAGTGGAGGCATTGCTTCCACAGTGGGTTGAAGTTTTGTTCTCCTACCATCTCATTGAATCAAACATGTGGCAATAAACACTTGAAAGGATGTCTGGGAAAATAAACTTCAGACGCGTCAGGAGAAGCAACTGTTCCAAAAAGTATATACAAAACCAATGCAATGTTGTCTACTCATTATGAATGTATGTGGGTGTATTGCTGTTGCCATGTAAGACAATCCATAATGTGTTCAGAACTCTCTGCATAACTCTGACTGATGATTGCATTTGCCAAAGCTAGACACCTGCTCTCTTTAGGAGTACAGAGTGGTGTGGTCAAGGGACAAATCATGTCCGGGCCACACACAGTCAGTGCCAGGATTTCATGACTCTGGTGCTGGTGGCGATTTCTTGGCTTTAGGAAAGTGCGCACTGAGAAGCCCTGCAACCTCTGTAAATCCCACTATGTCCTTACCAAGCACTGCCTTCAGCTTCTCATCACAAATGATCTCCTTTCTGTTCTGGGGATTCTGCGCACAAAAAGGACAGAATTAAAGCGGGAAAGTGAGGAAAATACAAACAAAAAAAATAGTTAGCAATTATGAGATCATGATAAAAACATGTGTTCTCTCTAGGCTGCTATATTCCACTCTTGCAAATTCCTTTGCTGACATAAAATCTCTTGCGAGAATTGTCCATGGAATGCTGTCATATCTTCTTCATTGCAGTATTTTCTTATTCAACAAGGCTTGACTTTCGGCAACATCAGCAACACAAATCGCAAAAAATGCAAAGTTGAGGACAAGACTTTTCAGGACACACCAGACACGAGAGGGAGAGAGAGAGAAACGAAGCGAATCACAAAACCAGAATGCCACTCCTCTCACCTACCTGAAGTTGGTGACCCTTGATGTACGACCAGATACGTTTCATGGTCTCGGGCCGCGAGATTTCTGTGACTCCCAGAAACTTCTTTAGAGCCGGTGAGACGGCAGATACGCGGGTGAGGGCACTTGTGCTGGCCTTTACCGCCGACGAACCCGCTGCTGCAGGAGGCATTATTCTTCTTTCTTCTTGCACCTTTTCCCCACCCTCCCTCGATCTTTCCCTCTCTCTCTCTCTCTCTCTCTCTCTCTCTCTCCGTCTGTGCTGTCCCTCGCCAATCAATCTCTTCTCTAAAACGACTTGCTCAAACACTGAACTTCGAGACCCAGACACACCAACTCAAGCTACCCCCAACCCCTAACCCTAACCCTAACTTCCAAGCGGGTCTTTTGCGAGGTCGCCCGGTCACCGGAAAATTTGTATTTAAGAATTTGGCAAAAAAAAAGCCACAGAATTTCATTTCTTTGTTGTGTTTTGGCGCCAAATTCTGGCGGGAACAGGGGGCGGGCTCGGCCACCGGTGATACTCTGTCGCCAGGCGTCATCCTACCGGTGTTAGCCGGTTGGTTTCGCGCCATCGCCGTCTTGCTCCCCCCGCGTTCGGCTCTTGCTCTTTCAACACCTCTCTTGCTCTCCTCCCTCACTGCGGCAATTCGCCGGAAGTTTTTTTTTTGTTTCCGGAGGTGGAATTCGAGCGATTTCGGCTGTGCGTACTTTAAAAAGCAAAGAAAATTCTGATTAGCAAAGTGCTTTGACTAATCCTTCTTGTCTTCAAATCCGTTGAGTGATTTGTTGGCGGTTTGAATTCGTCGCAGCCGCGTTCGAAACGAAGCCTTTCACAGACTCGATTTTTCTTGGCTGTGTGCGTGGTGAGTTCATCCAAGGAGCCTTTGTGTTGCTCGAATCAGCTTCTGATTGTGATTCCAAGCTATTCTTGTGTCAAGTTTTGATGGTTTCCCCGTTCTCTCCGCACATGCTTCCTCACCGTGCTTAGGTTGGGCGACTCTGTACTCGAGGAACCAAGGTTTTTTCTAGGGTTTGCTGTGGGGTTTGTGTTGCACGGAGTTTTTTTTCCTGGGCACGAGTTTGCAAGATAAATTTTGTAACCAGAGATTACTTGGTTCATATGTGATCGTGTAAGTGGAATGGATTGTGTATATTTTAGCTTCTGATTTTGTTATGGTTTCTGGTTTTGTATATAGGTGGCGTAGTGGTTTGCTTGTGTGTGCTAAGTGTTTTATTTACTGAGAAATGGTGCGGAGGAAGCGCCCCCAAGAAGATCCAGTTGACGAGCTTGCTGTGGAGGATGGCGAGGGTGGCGAGAGTGACCTTTACCAGGTTCTTCTTGCTCTTTCCCAGAGCATCAACTGCGGTGTGTGAAGAAAGAGTACAGGGGCTACATCCTGTGCTCAATAATATTGCTGCATTTAATTACAGTTGGAGTGAAAGAAGAGGGAGTGGGCATGACCACCGAACCCCAGCTGATGTATATTCAGTAAGGTCCTGCTAGTTTACGGGAGCTGTTATGATGTCACAACTGCAGTGAAGTATTGGAGCCTTAAGCTTGAAAGTACTGAATTGCCTTAATGCAGTTCAATGATCAACAGAATTCAGGGTCAGAGGATTGGATTGTTTTGATGATCAGATGCATTTGTTGCAGGTGCTTGGGGTCAGTCGGAGTGCAACCCATGATGAGATTCGCAAGGCTTACCATAAGCTAGCACTGCGTCTCCACCCGGACAAAAATCCTGGAGATGAGGTATTATTTGAATTTGAGGAGTACTTTCCCAAAATAAATTTGCAGATGAATTACAGTCCACCCCAGTATTTATTATGGTGTGCTTTCACCATGGGGACATGGACATGCATTTGCTAGTCATCTTGATTGGTGGATGTGATGGACTAATGCAGGATGCAAAGGAGAAGTTCCAGTCATTGCAAAATGTCATAGCCATTTTGGGAGATCCAGAGAAGCGCAAAGTCTATGATGAAACTGGGTCAGTTGATGCTGCGGTCTGTTCTCTCTCTTTTCACACACAGCCATGTTCTTGTTCAGGTCTGAATATTGCATGTGCATTTCTCATGTTCAACCTGAAGTTTTTAGATGTGTATTGTGTTGAAAACTTTAAGAGCATTGGAAGAATCTGGAGCATTTTTTGACACTAGACAAGCTACATGATACCTGAAGTGACATGGATCTACAGTAGATATCTGTAAGCCAGGATTTCAATTGGGTCTAACATTGGGTGTTGGAAGCTTTTGCAGGATCTTGGTGCTGATGCTATCCAGAGCTTATATCGATACATGCGGACACTATTCAAGCAGGTCTCTTTTGATGTAGTCCCAAGAAAGGACTGAGATGTATGGGGCAGTGGTGCAAAGGGGGAATTTTTTTCCAGGCCAGTGGTCCCCCTTGGCTTTTCCCCTGCTGTGGATGGTGTCCTGAATCCTGGGTTATTGTTTGATTGCCAGGTTACTGAGGAGGACATTGACCAGTTTTCAAGATCATACCGTGGCTCTGATGAAGAAGCAAATGACTTAAAGGATCAGTATGCTAAATCCAAGGGTGACATGAATCAGTGGGTTTTCTGTCTCTATCCTCTTGACGAGCACAGATCAGAGTGTAGTTCAAATCTAAACTGTATACCACTTGTGCTGCACTTGGTTAGCCAAGCATTTTATTTCAATTTCTGAAGATTTTCAGTCCAGAGGACAAGGTGCCCAATCACCTTTGTGACATATGACAAATTGTTCAAAAGCAACTTTGACCATCTGGAGGCAACAAAAACATATAAAGGAAAAGAAGAGTGAGCTGGCTTGTCCAGGGTTTCAATTTTTGCCTTCTTTTCCACAACCTTAGGCAAACATGCTGCAGTTCTCTTTGCACTTGACTGCAACAACTGTGTCAAACTCAGCAACAGTAACCTTACCCTGAGGCAACAGAGAAACCAACAACCTACTAATAAGTGTCTATGATGCAAAAGTACACTGTAGCATCTGCACACTGTCGCAACTTACGAAACTATCCTACTGTCTAGTTGGCTAGGTTGACGGTTGTGTCAAAGTCTAGTTGGCTAGACAGAGATCTAATAGTTAATGCTTTCATGTTTCTTTAAATTGCAAGTACCAAGTCTGACCTCCTATTCTCATGTTTTGCATGCTGCTTCTAATCCAGCATTAATCAGGGGAAAGGTGTGGCATGCAGAGTGTTTAATCAGATAATGTGCTCAGAACCAAAGCTTGACTCCCATCGCTTCATGGACATTATTGATGCTGCCATTGCCTCTGGTTAGTTTTCCGATTGGTGTTAAAGCTTAGTTTTGTTTTCTCTTTGTGAACCCATGTAATTATCTTCATCTGCACAGGAAGGTTCTGTATGCAATCCTTGGCTGTCTTGTTGTCACACCAGGAACATGCACGGGATTAATATTTAGTGGTCAAGTATCTGGTGCACATGATTATTAGCTAACAGTAACTGCTTTTTGGTAATGATTCACCAAAGAAAGAGTCACTGATTTATTGTTTGACTTGGAAACAGGGGAATTGAAGGAGAGGAAAGCCTATCGCAAGTGGGCCACTGAAGTGTCCAAAACACCCCGCCATCCAAATCCCCTTGCTCCTGCAAAGTAAGCTCTTCCTCTTATATTAAGAGTACTGATATTCAGTTCCTTTTTTGCAAGACCTGTGTGTTCAGATCAGCAATTTTCTTTTGTTGCTAATCAGATGAAGGGTTACTTTTTAATAGTGCATGTACTGAGCTCATGCAATTCCTTGTAAGCATGCATGTGTTTCAATGTGTTGGCGCAGGAAGAAAAAGAAAGGTGGCGAGTCCAGCTCAGACCTTGTGGCTATAATCAACCACCGGGGCAAGCAACAAATGGATGCATTGGCATCATCATTAGCAGCAAAATATGGGAAGAAAGAAAAGTTGCGAAGAGGAAGCAGCAATAACATTGTAGAGGAACCTTCTGAGGAAGAGTTTTTAGCTGCCCAGCAAAGGGTGCTGAATAATTCCAAACACAAGCCATCTAAGAGATAACCATATCTATCACCCAGATTACATTGTGAGTTTTTCTGTTATGGTGAATGGATGATTTGCAGGCTGCTGACTGCATTCTGAGATTGTAGAGGTGAGCAAGCAAACCACCTTTGACAAGGTCAGTCAGACAGGTACAACTGCTGTGAGTGTACATATTGCTCTCGGTTTCTGTCATAGCTTCCATAACATTCAGATTTTCATGGTATATGGATGCAGTGGTGTCCATTCCTCCTTGCCATCCGTAACAAAAGGAATGATGCAGATTAGTGTGCACATGATAAGACTTAATCAAATGCAGCATTGTTGTGCATATTGAGGTCAATGTGTGATACATTGCAATAGATAGCCCCTCTCAACCTATCCTACACTATAATAAGCCCAAGAGGAGAGTTTCTTGTCGGAAAAAGATGATTGTGCTTGGTGAAAGTCATTTTTCTCTCTCTGTGCACCGTGCTGTTGATTTCCCTTCTAGCCACTCAGACGAATCCATAAACTTGAAAACCATATGGGATAAGCTTACATAGATTCCCTGTTCCTAGTTTCTTGTGCAATGTGCCTGTCCAATGTACCTGTCCAATGTATAGATATTTGCAAAGTTGACATACCTCTGAACATGCTTAAACATGCTCTTCTTGCATTCATCTTTCCACAAGAATTTACTAATGATTTGGCCAGTGTTCCTCAAATTCTAGATGCAGGGGATGGTCAGGGTGTTCAAGAAATTGAGTGATAAAGTTTTGCACACTTGCATGTCTTTTGGGCTATTTGAAATTCTGTTTAGCTTCGAAGTGCACAGCTTCACCTTCGTTCCACCATGTAAGCATGTTACTACTTCATGAGCCTCTTCTGAGACCATGGGAGGATAAATTTACTTATTGCAGAGTCTTTTGTTGCAGAAACATGTCCAGAAACAAACCAGTATCAAACAGTTTCTGATGTTTCTAGTTTCATACTAAGATCATGATCCTTTGCATCCTCCCATGAACGATTTCCCAAAGATCCAGTGGCATATATCAGGCACACTTCCATCAATAGAAATATGGGTGATCATAAAAATATGATGCTAAAAAAATCTAGACTTCAAGATGGTGATGAGGCTAAATTTGATAATGCATCCAAAGTGAGAGGCAATTTCTCTAAGTTACCACCTAATAGTACTGTAGTGGCAATTATTGAAGATTGTTTACTAAATCTTATTGTTGATTTCGTCCCATGATTGAAGATTGTTTACTAAACCTTATTGTAGATTTGATCCCGTAACTAGCCAGCACCATGCCATAAGCAATCTAGTACAGCAGTGAAATCATCACAGCCACATGAATGTGTTTGCTGCAAGATATTTACTACCAGACAATCACATGCGGAAATTTCTGTAATGGCAGCTTTCATCAAAATCCATCAAATTTCTTCTGATTCTGCATGGTGACTTGACAAGCATCCTAAAACAGAAATAATGAAAGCACATATAAAACAGGTACACAAAAAAAAAATTGTAACAATGTAAGTACAGATGAGAATCCGTACCAGTTTTCATTCTTAATTGAAAATGTTCAATCTATTGTTTACACTCATGGGCACAATGGGTGCTCAGGATGTTTGCTGTGGCAGCTGTAACCTTGGTGCAAAAACCTTTGACATTCTGTGAAATAACTTTTACCCCTAAGTTTTTTTGTCTGCCAAGAAGAAGATGGCAGTTTTAATTCACCTTGCAAATTTGTTTCTTTTTTTCCTCTACTGAAACGAGGCACTCCACACGGCACCATCTCCTTCTCCACATCTTTGATGCACTTCTTTCAACCTTTCTACTGACTTGCAAATGCCACTACATGTCCAGTCAAATGAAGCCACACAGACATTCCCAGCTTGAGCCTTCCACTCACAGTCGGGAGGTGTGCCACAACACATGCTACGGTCATCGACGTGATCAACATCCAAGCCAATGATCCATGCACCCAGTGAAACATCTTCATTTGCATACCTGTGAAGCAGAGCTTGGTTTGTTGAGATGTATGTTGCCAGATCCTTTGAGATAGCATAAATCTGTCCTGTTGCATGTCTGAAGTACTTGTTACCCTCTTCCCCGAATTTCCAGTACTCCGGTTCATGGTACTTAACCCCCTTTTGTGCAAGAACTGGGCCTGACTTCATGCACCCAATGTAAACACGGGGCTTGGAACGGTGCCGAGCAAGAGTCATAGCCAGCATCCCTAGGTTCACATGGACATCATCATCAACTTTCACATAGAAATCTGCATCCCACCTGCTGACTGCGGTGGCAATGTAGATCTTTGTCTTCATGGAAAGCTCATGGTAACCCTCAACATGGTCAAGACGCAAGAAGTCTGAATGCTGTGCATCCTCAGCCTCGATTGCACGGTCAAGGATCCCACCAGGTGTTGCACTGTGGCCAATCACAAACCGGATAACAATTCCCTTCTCCTGCTCCAACTGCTTCAGCTTCTCACCTTGTGGCATCCAAGACTCCCGCACTGAATCACGTCTCTTCCGGCTGCTGAAGGCAGTGTTGATCCCTATGACAACAAAAGCTTTCTGCCGGCCTTCAGCAGGTGCACTGCTGACAGTTTCCATCTCTAGGGATCGCTGGTTACTACCACCCCCCGTGGTGGTCTGCTGCTGCACTCGGGCTGCAGCTAGCTCAATCTCCAAAGAAGATATAGTCCTGTCCAGCGTTTGGATCACTTGGTGTGTTTTCGAAACTTCGTCCATTATATCTTTCTGTGATGAATCTCCACCCCCCGAAGAAGAAGACATTTGCTTGGGCTCACAGTCCTGGGATAACTGGATTCTCTCACTACTACTACTCACCACCTCTGGACTACTCCACATTCTATTGGTGAAAAGCAAGCCAACACAAAAGCTTGCAAAACACAGCAGCACCATACCTCTCCATGTTACACCTCCACTGCCTGCCCCTCGCATGCGCATTTCTTCACACTCTTGCTTGGAGCCTCTGATTCCCTTCAATAGGTATAGTAAATCCACCTCTCTGGAAAAAAAAACTCTGCTCTGGGTGATGGGTGATACCAACTCCAACAACGAAAAACTCTGCTCTTCTTTGTGCGGCTGGAACACAGCAATTGAAAAAAAGAACAATGGAAGAACCCCTAAAACACAGAAGTCAACAGAAAAAAAAATACTTGAAGAGATTGCAATCCACCTCCTCCAAAGCTCAAAGAAAATGGCTGAAATTCTGTATACCGTGATAATCCCTTCACCCTGTCCATGCTCCAAATCGGTGCTCCTTTCTGTCTTTTGCAAATGCCATAAGCTCCAAGTTTCTGCCGACCCTCTTTCTACCTAACCCTAATGTGATTACCAGCTTTGAGCTCTTTGTGGGGGGAGGGAGGTAAATACACCAAGATCCCGCCGCAGCAAGGAAGTCAGAAGATTGACATCAAAGGAAGTCAGCCAGCAGGTTCTTTCACCACCATGGAGATTGACAATCCTGCCACAGAAGATTTTGCATGCGAGATTTTTTTGCTTTTTGCTTTCCTTTTTTCCTCAGAATGAAGTAACTTGCAGCAGCAGCAGCAACAACAACAACAACAACAAGTGCTAATTCATGAGATGGGTTTTGCTTGCAAAACTGCAAAAAGAAACAAAACGCATCAAAAGCTTAACATGTTCATTCAATCAAGCCCATTTTCAGATCTGCAGTCTGGAGGAGCATATGACCCATTTACAAAAAAACAGATGATGATGCCAATCTGTTCCCAAACCAACACATGACCTTTGCAACAACAACAGATGTGTTGCAATCGATCAATCCTTTGGCTCGAACCCAAGAGAAGAAAACAAAAGATCTTCTTCACATATGCTGCAGCAGAATTCCACACAACAACAAACAAACAATCCACCAGCAAAGATGCTTCAGTTCTGGAGGGGAAAAAACAAAAGAGAAACTCCAACCCAAAAAAAATAAAAATTGCAATCTTTCTCTTACATCAATCAATCAAAGAAGGAAGCAATCAAAACCCACACAAACAAGAAGAAGGAATCAAGAACTCCAAAACACATAACTCTGAGAACAACCCACAACTTGAAATTGATAAACCACAAGCAAAGAAAAAGAAATAAATCATAAACCACAAGCAAAAAACGACAACGACAACGACAACAAAGCTTGCAGACACAAACCAAGAAAAAAGCTTTCAAGACACAAACCCAAAAGGTAAAACCACCAAAAACACAACTATTATGTGAACTACTACTACTACTACTACTACTACAGTGCTAAGAAGAAATGCTCTCATCAACAACACCACCACCACACCACAACAACAATGACATCACCATCATTATCATCATCATCAACAACAACAACAACAAAAGACAAAAATGGAAATCTAGAGAAAATGAACACCAGTGAGTTCAATGCAACACAAGGCTCTTTTTTATTTTTATTTTTTGGGTGGACATTGGGACTTGGGAAACTGCCCCAGAAATTTAGGAGGCCCCTTTCCTTGTTTTGGGGGAGAGAGACACACACACACACACAGAGACAGAGAGAGAGAGAAGGAGGGGAAGCTAATGTTGGTTTGTTTGTTTAAGTAATGACAGGTATTTTTACAACAGAAAAAAAACACTCTTTTTTTGGTTGGGAGTGGGCTGGTTTGGGTGGTTTCACAAAATACCCAAAAAACAGAAGAAGACAAAGGAAGTTGGGGACAGCTAAAAGAAGCCATTGCTGCTGGCTGTTGCTTCCCAGATCCCTCTTTCCTTTTGCTCCAATGCCAAGTGTGTGTGTGTGTGTGTGTGTCTCTCTCTCTCTCTCTCTTACTGTACCCACAGGTGACAGTAGCAATGCAATGCACCAAATAAATAAATAAATAATTTTTTTATTATTTTTATCATGTTTTATATTTATCATTTTTTAATTAATATTTTTTTTAAAAAAATTATAAGAGGAAAAGAAATGGCAAGTTTACATGTTTGTTTGCAACCCATATCATGGTTTTCTTTTTTCTTTTTCTTTTTCTTTTTTTTTTCTTTTTCTTTTCAATTTTGTGAAGCAAGGTGGACAAGTGCCAATCATCCAAAAGAGGACTTAGCTAAATTTGGCTAAAGGTCATCACAGAGAAAAGTAGAAAAGTTTTCAAACCCAACCTTATATACAAAGCTAAAAGACAAACTATTATCTAAATATGGCAAATTCAACTACTTTTTTTCCCCTCAAAATATGGCCACTTTGGGCCCTTTTTTTTCCCCAACAAAAAAACTCTTGAACAGGTCCATATATATACATACATACTTTGTAAAATTAGGTACATTACAAAATACATGCTCAACAATAAATGCCACACTAGTACTAATAATAATTTTTTTTAAAAAGAGGAAAAGAAATATGTTTGTTGAAAAACTGTTGAAAATGATTGTGTGTTTCAATAGAAATTCAATTTTTTTTAAAAAAATTAAAAATCAAAAAATATTTAGGAAATTTGGACTTCTCACACTTAAGTAGGAAGTTATATCACCTACCTAAATTTGTAAAATTAAGTTACAAATATTTTGCTCAATAGTAGTATAGTATAGGCCACAACTACAGTGCATGCTAGTAGTAGGTAGTAGCCTACTAGTAGCCTACTAGTAGAAGTAGTAGTAATAATAATAATAATAATAATAATAAGGAAAAGAAATCAGTTATCAAAACTGTTGATAATTATTATTGTATTTCAATCAATTTTTCTGCCTCTCAAGTTGTGTTGCTTACACATGGCTTCACTTGATGGGTTTTCTTGCATGATATTTGATGAGATATCCAAGCTACTTCTTTCATACCCAATTGTGGCTTTCACTTATTGGACACAAGATCTCTCTTTGTTGAAGGGAAGAGTGTGGTCACTAGTGGTTGGTTGGTAGGTAGGTAGGTAGGTAGGTAGGTAAGTTAATAGGTACATAGCACATCATCAAGGTTCCATAAATAACCTCATATAGATAACCATTGAGGTTATCTATGGGATGGGATTACAATGAAAAAATGTGTTTCTTTGTTTTCATATCATCCATTTTGTATGGTGTGTGTGTGTGTTGGTTCACTTTGGGCTGATTTCACCACTTTGCATGGCTCCTCCTTGCAAGGAAACTTGTGATTTTTCTTGGTATATATAGCATGCCATCCAATCAAAGGCCCCCACCCCCACCCTCCAAAAAAAGTTTTATCATCACCATCATTGAATTTCTACAACAAATTTTGTCCATTTTTTCACCCAAAACATGGAAAATTTTGGATTTTTTTTTTTTTTTGTTTGTATTTCTAGATGTGTTTTTTCCTTTGTTGAAAAAATATAACATTTAACTACTATTTCAGCCTTGGTGGTGCTAGGTTGGCCACTTATTGGAATAAGTTAGAGTTGAGTAGGTGATAAGATTGTTTTTGAAGTAATCTTTTTGGCTATATATTAAGGGGAAACTAATGGAGTTTAATTAAATAATTCAATTTTTTTCAAGGTGGTTATTTCTACCTAGTAGGGTTAGATTGTTGTAGGATTTTTGGATCTCACCAATTCTTGAAAGAATAAATCTACCCAACTTCTACTACTAAATCATGGAGATTCCTAAATTCGAGTCCTTAACCACAATGCTCATTGCTCAAAATTTAATACAACTAAATCACAATGCAAATACACATAACGCAAACTGAAAACAAAAATAAATAAAAAATTAGTCACTTGCGAGGGAACCTTTAAGCACTACATATCACAAGTATCCTACATACCAAGGGTAGTTGAATATAACACCACCCTAAATCCACAATAGAACAAGAACTTGGAAAAAAAAGTTGAATTATAAATAAAAAGTGGTATCCATTTGGGATCACCAACTTCACTTCACAATAAACTAACCAACAATTGTAGCTTGCAATATTGTCAAAAATTTGTTGAGCTAAGACTAAAGAGCTTTAAATCTAAGCTCCCACATCATATAAGAATGTTATACACATCATTGCACATCTGCTTATGCATACAGAAAATTATGCAACGTGTAAAACATTTGGGAAAACATCTTGACCATTAAACCCAAACTGGTAGTGAGTTGATTGCACAATTTGCATATGCAAAAAGAGATAAAGCACAACTCATCCTCCACATTGCCAAGGATTTGTACCATGTCCATTTCAACCAACTTGAAGTACTTTAGAAAAGAACAAACAAGCAGTATGGACGTCGAAAGATGCACCAAAGGCCCATCAAAGGATTTGTGTCAAGCGGGTTGACCATGGCACACATGCATTTGATTTCATGACTAGCTTGAACATATAATACTAAATGTCAAGGAAAGCTCTTGATAGAACTTCAAACACCCATATGTCATTATTGCCTAGCATCTTGGGGTGCTAAAAATTTGAGTTAATCATATCCAAATGTTTTGTAGAAATTTTCTTTCCCATCATAATGTAAATATTGTGCATACACCACCTTAGATTGTCCATGACACAATTTTGCAACAAGGTAATTAATAACCCTACAACCCACATCCATTTTTTGGTTCATTTCAATGCAAATAAAGTGGAAATAATCAAAATAGACAAAATGTAATACAAGGGGGTTACAGGGTTTAGGGTAAACCTAAAATATTATGTCTCCACATGTGTGTTGGCTGTAATAAAAACTTGTTTTTTATCACATATGAAACTTCACAAGCTTACAAATTAAAATGAATAATAAAATATGTTGTTGGTTCACATTAAATGTCAAATGTTCCATGCCCATGTTCAAAATTGTCATCCAACACACATCCATTGACTCATGTTTAATACACAACATAGACTTGTAAGCATTGAATGCATTAGACTTGAACCTCATGTTCAAATTTGTGTATAATTCCTAGATTTTTTCTTGTCAAACTTTTGTTGTTGCCATGAAATCACAAATGAAACCATCATACAACTAGCTAAATTTAATTAGGTTGTGGACTAATTGCAACAATGGGAAAATAACAATGAACTTCAATAAAATTTGCACATCATGGAAAAAATCAAACTTTTCCTTTGTTTTGTCATTGTGAGGACCGTCAATGGTTATCTTCATCAACAAAGTTTTGTACTCCATCATAACATGTCAAATAGGAAACAACATAAATATCCAACAAGTTTTGCATTCTTCAAAATCTTGACACCTTTTGTCTCCATAAGCTTTACAAGCTTTGTAAATTCTAAGTGCCTTTTAAGGTTCTTGGAAATAATTGTACAAGGTTTGAAACAAATGATCAATTCTATTCACCATCTACAAATCTGACAAAATTTGAATTGCAAGATTAGTTATGTGAACCATACAATGAACCTTCATGGAATATGAAGCCCAACCATCGAAAAATCTATCAATTTACACCTAACCTAGTGCCTTGGAAAACAAAACCCCCATCAACACCAAATGTCAAAAGCATGTTGCCAATCAAATCTTTTGTGAAACCTCCATGCATCAAGGTAGCTTGCATAAAAACTTGAATAAGATTATCAACATTTGATTCAACAACCACACATTAAAAGGAAAGGAAGACTCATATTTGCAACCAATTCTAAACCACATATGAATGAATTGAAAACCAACTTTAGTTGTCAATTATGTTGACCTCATCACAAGTAAGTGACAAATATTGGGCTATTCCAACAATAAATTTTATTGCCTTCAAGATAATGCACAATGCATAGGTTGAGCCATAACCCAACTACAGGTGTTTATCCAATGAATTTTGTGGTTCTCCTCAAGATTTAAAAAGTTAAACAAATATTTGTGAACTTTGTGCTCAAACATTAGCTTGCCATGTTTTAATGTGTGGAACAATGTAACAAACTAAACCGATTTCCTACATTTCTTACCAACCAACCCATTAATAACTTGTTGCAAAACAAATTCCTTTCCTTTGGAAGCATAAGTAGTTTCATTTATGTTATGTTTATGATCTAGTACACTAATCCCTTTTCTTAACACCCCTTTGATAGGTTTGTCAACCTTCTTCCATTCGACATGTTTTTAGAATGAATCCCATTTGAGAACCAAAAGCTTATTTTTATGTTCAACATTTGAACAAATTTTGCATTTGATAGGGTGCACACAACCATCAAAACTCACTTGCAACTTAACCCAAGGTAGTTTAACTCCTACCCAAGAAACTTGGATTTTTTGTTATGATTTACAAACTCATGTTCTTATAGCTTATGGTGGTGGTGACAAGTTGTGATTATAAACAATGAGCAGCTCTTTTGGTGAATCAATGTAAGAAAATTTTAGACAAAAATCCAACACATTTAAGCAAATCACAAGAACATCAATGGCAAGTTGCTTCCCTTTTAAGCCAACAAAAATTTATTTTTGATTCCTATTGTTAGAAGCAACGTTACATACATGAAGAGGTTTTAAACAAAATTTCAACACCCATAAACAAATCACAAGAACATTAATGGCAAGTTGCTTCCCTTGGAGGGCAACAAGCAAGTAACTCCGATTCCTATTGTTGGAAGCAATGTCACATACATGAAGAGGAATGCCATGCTAGAATTACATTTGTTGTAATAAAAATACTTTAATTTGAAATTAGGGGGTGGTTTAAGGGACCACATCTTCAAGCGAAATCACAATAATTGAATAACAAAATATCAAATGAATTGAAGCTCTAAAGCTTGCATAAGCACAAGTGTGAACCTGCCAAAAAAAAGATGTTTCATGATTCATACACAATGATTTTTTTTGTTGGCCAATCGTAAACATTGGTCCAATGGTGACATATGAATAATCTCACTTTATATTATCTACCTTTTCACATTTATGCATGGAGTGTGGGATAAATTTAATAGTGTATATTGGATGCGATAAACAACCATAGAGGCCAAAGATATGGACTATGAAATGGTCAAGCCTTTACCCATTCTCTTGGGTAAGGTGCTTGGCAAACCCATTAGAGCAAGCTAGATGACACACCCAACATAACGGGCAAGTTGGATGAAACCATATTCCATGACATTAAGTTTTAGGGCGATAAATTTAACAATTTAAAGAAGAATCATGTTCAATAAATATGTTGGTGAATGTTATGAACAAATTTTTAAAATTTTTTAAATTTTTATTTTTGAGAATTTTTTTCACTATGGTGAAAAAAATTTAGAACAATTTGAAATTTTCTTTTAAAGTTATAAATTTGAAATAAATCACTATGTTTTTGTGAAAAAGTCATGAACTTTTAAAACCATAGAATTGTAAACTTAGGGGAAAACTATGATTAAAAGTGTATTATCATCACCTAAAGATTATGTCATATGTAATAAAAAAAATGACATAATCTACTACCTCATACTTTAATGCTTGGAGTATTAAAGGTTTTTAGTTTGTATCAATGAAAACTAGGCATATATTTGATAATTTTGCATCATACTTTGCAAATTTCATTAAATCCACACTAGGCTATCTAAGATGATGCACATTTGGTAAGGTCTTTGTTAGGTTGTTTGCAACCTTGCATTTTTTGTAAGGTTACTCTCAAAGCTATCACAAATAAACATTTATTAATTTAATTTTTCTTTATATATATATAATTATTTTTTATTTTTATTTTTTCAATTTTTTGATAGAGCTAGGTTGGTGAACATCCTTTGGCAAATTCAAAAAATAATAATCTAAGTTGGTAACATTTTTTTTAATTTTTTTTTAAATTGCAACTAGTAGGCATAAATGTAGCAACATCTTCCCAATAAAATAATATGTAGCTTTTAGGTGATTTAAAATGAAAAAACCTCTCTTTTTCCCTTTGTATTAGTAGCCATGATTTAAAAAAACAAAAACCTAACAATAATTTGCCCCAAAAAGAACATTAAAAAGAATGATCTACCTTGAAACCTTTTCACCATATGATGTATATAGTCGCAAAGGTGGTCAATATTAGTGTTGGGCAATTATGGTTGTTGGGTGAAAGACACCATCATGCAACATGGTGATGTGTGCATTGGATCATGAATTTTCATTGTAGTAGATGTTCCATAGACAATTCCATTAAATTGCGCTTTTGTTCATGCATCAATGGGGACCCAATAGGAGTAAGGTGGATGTGGACAATTTTTTTTTTGTTTTATGAAATTTCCATAAAATTTTGAATTATTCATGTTGCCCATTCACAAAATTTTCACTTGAAATTTGAAACTTTGTGAATCACAATTTCAAACCACTATGTCTTGCAACACTTGAAATGTGGTTTGTTTGTTATCAGTGAATTATAAGGATCAAAGGTGTGTTAAAGGGAAGATGAAAGGGTAAGACTCAAGTAGTTCATTTCATGTATTTGTTTACTTTTAAAAAATCAACAACTTCTAAAACAATGTGTTGCAAGATGCATGGGACATTTATAATAAGTTGGGTTTTAAACATTGGATTTTCATTAAAACAAAGGTTTGGTACAAGTCCACCAAAGTAAATGTGCCTAAATGATTAAAAAACCTATTATATAACATTATAACAACTTTATAGATTCCTAGTTTAATTCATTTAGTTCTAACTCATAATCCATGTGATTTCACTGCACAACAAGGTTGGATTCCACTCATGCAACCTTTACAACAACCTCCCCCACACCTTCATTCTTAATATCACCATCATTTACATCAATTTGCATATTGGTTATAATTTTGCCAAATTCTATGTCGCAACCCTATTTTGAGAGAGTGTGAGGATGAAACTCACACTCCCGAAATTGGGACTTGGGAGTCCTCTGGGATTCCTGAAATTTCAAAGTTCGATTGTAAGGGTCAAAACACCTTGCATTGGGGTGTTCTTTATATCATTAAAAAGTTATCAAAGTGTGGATGTCGAAAATGGGCTCGCATGGGCCACTTGGACATTTGCAGCACAAGTTATGGTAAAAAGAAGGGCCGGAGTCGAATTGGCAATTTGATTTCCGATCATTAAAAGTCAAAAATCGACCCAATTTTGATGCATGCAGGTGGGGTGCGATACACCATTGGAAAGCTCTCGAGAAGAGCTACAAGTTTGCTTAAGACCTCATCCCAATCAGAGGTTTGAACAAAGAGTTATGACCTCGTAAAGTCCAAACTGAGACAATTTCAAGACTCCTCCTTGGGAATCTCGGGACAAAAAAAAGCCATTCGAATGTAAGTTCCGTGGAGAGATGCAAAGAATACTATATGGGGGAAGGTGATGGTTTCCCTCAAGTTCGGGCCGTGGTGAGTCTTCTGAATCCAGAGTTGCCTGTGGCTTGTCCTAGCACTAAAAGTGCTCCAGGAAATGAACTAATCAACTTGTTGGTTGGTTGATGTAGGTTCAAGTAAGTAACTCAAGCTTGTCACTTTTCCTAGTCTCATCCCGGAGCTTCAGCATGCCCCTTTACCCCTTTTAATGTTGAGAGCTGGGAGCGTGCCCCGAGTTTTTCAAAATTTCGCTGTTTGAGTAACTTAGACCCATCTTGGGTCTAACTAGGAACTTGGGAGCGCGTCATTCTACCTCTACCCCTAACATTGGTATCTTGTCTCCCCAACAACCCAATAATTGCAGGGTTTTTTATAAACCACAATTCACCACCCATGACCATTTCATAAAGAAAACTTGCATGTCAATAATGTATTGCCATGTTAGAGTGGAAATAACCAAATTAATAGTTGCCCATGGAACTAGTTAGCATGTGGATGTTGCACTACATAGTTGAACAAGTGGATATTAAAAAACCCATAGTTTTCCAAGGTTCCATGCAATTATCAAATATTTGGGGTCATCCAAACATGGAACTACACATAACATTTCCATTTGATTTTCAAGGAGTGTACACATGTCCACAACTTTGACCAAAATTCATTTGTTGCCTTGTTAGGTCAAGCTTTTTAATGTTGCATGTAAACTTTTAACTAGCAAACAATACATGTAAACAATAGATCATATCAATGTTCGACTCTTGTGTTGAATCCAACATTCAAGCTTTTAACCTATATTTGTCAAATGTGTCAAACCAAAATCGAGTAAATTTGCCTCCAAAGAATACATAAAAATGATCATAATATTAATAATAGATATTAATCATAATGTCTAACAAGTTAAAAAATGAATTTTTAATAATTGGCAAAAAAGTTAAAGGCGAACATTTAACTTAAACCATGGTGTTTCTTAATTTACATCATAATTGTAACAAGCCATTTAGTACACACTAATATAAGAAGTAACAAATGCTTCAAACAAATAGTTTGGAATTAAAATTTCAAAACAACAATATTAACAAAAACACCCCAAAAAATGCATTCAAGCACCCAAAACCCTAAATTGTAAAATGAAACACCTAAAACCTTACTAGACAAGGTTTGTTTTATAGGTAAATTTCAAATTTGAGTTGTCTTCCTACACAAGGCTTTAGTAATGGGGTTCAACAACCAAGTTAGTCTCGATTCAACAAGTTGTTACAAAACCCTATTGGAAAGGGCATGGTAACTAGCCATCAAGTGCAAGTGGGATGTTTGCAATCAAGAAAGACTACATATGCCATAATACTTGCCAATGGTTAAATGTTGGTTGCTTGTTTTTGTTCAGATGTCAAGAATTTTGTTTCACTAATTTGGGGTGGATGTGCAAGCTTGTGGTATGTATGATTTGATATAAGGTCTAGTTATTTTCACATTCATCACATGAAAACACATTGATCATTTGAGGAAAAATCATTGAACACAAATTTAAGAACATTCAAATTGCTCAAATGTAAGGTATTGTAGTTGTGAACCAATGTGCAACTTGTGAAATATAGAACAAGATTGGAGTTTGAAATGAAGGCTCACTAGTGGATCCACTATACAAAAAATTGTCTTAACACATTACACAATTTTGGGCAAATATCCATAAAGGTGCATAACATTTGTTGTTAATTGTAAATGCATGGTGGATATTGATGTTGAAAATCCTTAGATTGTGCATGTTAGTCATGTTGTTGGATGCGTGTAGATGTTTGCATGACAATGACTTGATCTTTGTTTTGTTGCATCCAACAAAAAAACATAAACAAAACATAATAAAGGAAATGAAACCAAACCAAATAAGCAAACATCATGTAGATGATTGATTAACTTGCCATTCAAATCAAAATTGGACCATAGTGATGTATCATTGGATATGCTTCACTCTAGATGGGATGATGTTGATGGCTTTGATGATGACATGAAGATGGAGGTGGACGTTGAAATTTCTATTAGGGAAGATGGACAAAAGGATAAGGAGGATGCATATGGGGGATGGTATATAAGTTTATTAAAACATGATGTATGTGTGTGTGTTCTATTGCCTAAACATGGGCACCATGTTTGTTCATCAAACATGATAATTTGTGGCAAAATTTGAATTTGTGCAACAAGGTTCAAACAAGTGTTGTGTTTCACCTCAACACATTGGCTAGCCCATGCTTATGCTTTGGTTTAACCTCCACATAGCTATCTTATTTTGGGAGCCATATGTTACTTTCGAATATTGATGGCTACACATACACATCTTGTCAGGTTGAAAGTACACAAAATTTCTTCCCTAAGTTTTTGTATTCACATCAATTTTATCGTCCTTATGTTTGGTTGGGATATTTCATCAGGATTTTTTTATGTTCACTATGTAGTTTATTGTTGAAGGTTGATAGGGCACCCTACAAGGTTAATCATTGGGATGTTTTATTGTCTATTATGTAGCTTGTTATTTGGAAAAGGCATCCTAGAAGGTTGGTCATATGTGTATGCCCATCACACTTATGGCAAAATGTTGGTCTAGGTCATAGATTTTCACAAAGGGTTAGATTAGAACTTTGTTTTAAAATCTTCCAAGTCCACTAAATATCAATATCAATCATGGATAAATAAAGTGTACTTTTTAGAGTAACCATAGTGACATATGAATGGTATATATATATATATATATATATATATATATATCATGTTTGTATATTGCAAAGAATCCTTTACACATGCATTTTCAGTAGTGTACATGGCATAGTTATGATATTAACCTTCAACATGTTCCCAAAGCTTCGAATTGAGACCCTAAACCATCCAAAGTGGAGCGCACATGAAAGACCATTGCACAAATGTGTGATCATGCCACTACTATAATTCATGGTTTTTTCGATTGGTTTTTCTAGTAAAAAAAACCCAAAAATGACAAGTGTCAAAAAAACCACCATGTCAATTTAGACAAGTCGTTTTAACCATGTCTTGCGTGAGTAGGCAATGAAATTGGTTGTCATTTTGATTAGCATAGTGACTAACAAAATGATTAGCTATTTGATTAATAGATAGTGGACCATTTGACTAAGTCAATTTTATACCTAAATTAAAATCAATTTTTGGATTATTATTTTTAAAATTAATAGTTAGGTAGGTAGGTAAATAAGTAGGTTGAAAAAAAACATTTAAGTAGGTAGGTGTTAGCCTAGCCTAGCCTAGCCTAGCCTACCTACCTTAACTTCACCGAACTCCCTTAATCTAACCTACCTACCCTAGCTTTCTAAACATGCACATAGGTTGTAAATATAAGGAATTGAGCCCCAAACCTTCATAATGATAAACCAAGTGCTTATTAATGGATTACACCATCAAAGGTGTTCAAGTTTTATCAAGTTTTTAATTTCACATCATTAAACATAATGGTTAAACATAAGTGATAATTAGTGATTAAACTCAATGAGTTAAAATAATGGCTAAACCTAGTGGTTGAATTCAATGATTTAAATTAATGGCTAAACCTAGTGGTTAAACTCAATGAGTTAAAATAATGGCTAAACCTAGTGGTTAAACTCAATGACTTAAATTAATGGTTAAATCTAGTGGCTAAATTCACCAACTTAAATTAATGGTTAAACTTAATGGCTAAATTCATCGACTTAAACTAATGGTTAAACCTAGTGACTAAACTCAATGACTTAAAACTAATGGCTAAACCTAGTGGCTAAACTCAATGATTTAAATTAATGGTTAAACATAATGATTAAACTTTGATTAAATTTAATGATTGATCGTTAAACCTAATGGCTAAATTTCATGGTTAAATTTAGTTGATAAACTTAATGACTAAACATATTTCATGGATAAACCTAGGCTAAACCTTGTGACTAAATATAATGGTTAAACTTAAGTTAAACATAGTGAGTAATTCTAATGGTTAAACATATTGGATAAACTTAAGCTATACCTAGTGGCTACACTTAGTGACATATTTTAAACTATACTTATTGGTAAAATTTAATGGTTCAACTTAAATTAATCCTAGTGCCAAATTTAATGGTTAAAATTAATGGTTAATTTAAAAATAAATTTAATGGTTAAAATTTGGCTAAATTTAATGGCTAAACATAATGGCTAAACCTAATGGTTATGCATAGTGGCTAAAATTAAATAGGTAAGTGGGTGGATAGGGAAATAAATGATATGTTGATGGGTGGGTAGGTAAGTAGGTAGGTTGTATGGAAATGAAAAATATAAGTAGGTATGTATCTAGGTAGGTAGGTAGGTAAATAAAAGGTAGGTGGGTGGGTGCGTAATAGGTAGGTAAGTAGTTAACAAAGTAAATAGGTGGATGAATAAGTAAAAGGTAGATTCATATAAGGTAATAGACCATGTTGTATTTGATTAACAATCATTGACCATTTTGACTAAATGTTCAATTTGACTACAGACCATTCGTCATTTTTATTAAAGATCATTAACCATTTTGATTAAATTTTTAATTTGACTAAAGATCATTAGCCATTTTGATTAAGGTTGTACAATTTGATTATGTGTATCTAGTGAAATGAACCATTATAATCAAGTTGATCAGTCAACAAATGCATGTGTCATTCAAGCCCTTGACCTTTAGTCAAAATGTACATGTTCATTACTCAAAATGACAAGTTAATCAATTTGAACATTTAAGAAAACCATGAATTGTAGTTGTGTGCCCAAACCACACAAAAGGCCCCACTACATTTCCACCCAAACAAAACCATTCATAAACCATAGATTGGAAACTACCATATATGAGGAAACCACCCAAATTCAACATAGTGGATGAAACCACTAGGAAAAATGTGATGGAACTTTTGAACCAAGGTGAGTAATATAGTGGGCAAAACCATTGTTAACATGTGGGTGGAAAATCCATTGGATTAATATGAGTAGAGCAAACCATCCAATTGAACTAAAGTGAATGGATGAATCATTAAACACATTCCTATGGATCAATCCATTACACTAAATAGGTAGGCAAAAAATAACTAAATTGAAAAAACATAGGCCATTGATTAGGTCCAAGCAACTACTAATTGGGTTGTTGGGTGGAATCGCTAGTGGAATTGTTGCCATGTGACCTATTTCTTAATGACATCCATTGGGACAAAGTCCTAAACCATTGTAGTGGATTATGGGATTTCCACCCAACAATGGGTTAGATGCACAAATGGAATAAATGAAATTTTTGATAGTGGGGTTTGTAGCATTTTCATCATCATGGATCATGCATTTGCAGGTAAATGGTTCTTTTGATTTGAATGTTATTGTCAATTATTTTGAACAACTGTGCATTGATGAAATCAAATATTTAGTGCATTTTTTTTCAAGAGGAGCCTTCAATTGCAATGAAATTTTTTCCAAATTTTTTGACCATCTTGGGGTTTGGAAAAGTATATATTTTTTATGGTGAAAGAAGCACAAGGCAATACACTAATTGAAAGCTTGTAATGATCATTATAAGGCGTAACACACTTGAAATGCCACATGGATGCATTCATGACCCCTACACGTAAAACATTCAAATAAAATTTTGAATGTATTTGGAAGGTGGTTTGTATCCATAGATAACCATGCTAAAAAAAGCCATTTTTTACATGACCAATGTTTACTTGAAATGCTTTGAAATTTAGTAAATTAAGTTAATGTTAAAAATCTGTGTTATATTTATGTAACTATGTTTATAATATATCAATGTAACATTTAATTAAATTTGAAAATAACCCAATAAATATACAATATATATCTAAACACTTTTTAAAGCCCACAATTGATGTTTTAACAATGTTTAATCATTGTCCTTGAACGCCATTTAAACATTCTTTGACCCATCCCATGTTATCACATCATCCTATCAAAACTATCCATGAACTATTTCAATAAGTATAAAGTATTCAAATACATTCATAATTGGGCCAACAAGGTCCAACATAGCCCAACCAATGGAATATTTTCAACTTGTGATTAATCTCACATGTTTTTACAATTTATTGCATTTACTACATTTTGGATAAATATGATAAATTTAATCGCTAAACATCTTCATTCCATGTCAAACATCATGAATGGAAGGTTAAATGCATCTTGAATAAGATATCAATGTCATGAGGACATCATTGAATTTCCATTTGTTGGACACCTCACATGTGTATCACATGAAAATCATGCAATTGGTCCATTAAGAACTTATTTTTAGTTATGGAGGTTTTTTCCAAATGTTACAAATGTTAGGATTTTTTTGAAATCTTTGGCCGTATGATTTTGAAATGCTACATTTCCAAATTTGAGTATTTTGAGCATGGTGTACCATTTAGCCAACTTGGAAAATGCATTCCCAACATTATTATGTTGGGGGGCCTTAATAACTTGCTTTTTTATTTAAATGTCTCACAAGGCCCATGCAATTTGCCACAAGATCTCCCAAGTTGCATATAAGCTATGATGAAGCTAATTAAACATAATACATTTGATTAAAAAAATTTATCAATTGGAAGCATTAAGTTCTTTTTGTCAATGGGAGAATAAAAGGTGTCAAAAATGTTGTTTTGATGTTGAAGTTTGTGCCCATGAACATGAAGAAGCTACATTCCAACTTATCACAATAATGTTTGGCAAATAACAAATCCGATGGAGTGATGGTTTCACCACAAAATTATAAAGTGTCGGTTCAAGCATCCAAGCATTGCAAGTCACCATCCATAAGTTTCCCACAAGAATCATTTGTGGAACCCAAGAGTTTGTAAGCACATTCAAATGACAACATCATGTAGCAAGCCATGAATATTCTTGTTGCAATTTGCAAATCAAAGAGTTGCAAAAAAGTTTTGTGCCAAGGATCATCTACCTTTTGGAACATGCCTTTGAAGTACTCTAAGTGTTAGAGTGATGACCAATTTCAAAATTGTGGCACTACAAGTTGATACTTGGGGAGTTTGAGTTTGGCACAAATGACTTCATACTACATTCAATATAAGTATGACGAATATCAAAAACTAAATAAAGTTTCATCATGATAGAAACATAAATATTATTTAGTTTTTGAATGTTGAAGATTACTAAATTTCTTGAGAGGTGATCAATGGAAATGGTGAACTATCACATTGTACTTGAATAGTCTTGAGAGTTTGGTCTCGAGGAAATTTAAAATGTGTATGGGCCTTTTGACATAAAGGAGAGGTAAAATTTCAATTGCAAATTCTTGTGCAAAAAACACCAAAACAATCACCACTTTTGGCCTCCTTTTCAAATCGTCATATATTTTTGCATTGACCCATTCAAGTGTATGTTAGAGATGATGGCTATAATCTTCAAAGCAACAATTGTTGAATGTAATTATATAATTTGTATATCATATCGAAAGTGTCACAAGATTGGTGGAAAATTTGACTTGCCTTATTCTTTGTTGTGCTACAAATGCAAAAGTCAAGATGCAAATGAAATGTGTCAATTGAAATTTTGGTGATTTGTTCTTTTCTTCCAATGCTTAATTCTTTGCATTTGTGCATTATTTAAGTGCATGGCTCAAGAGGAATGTCCAATTTGAGCAATGGAAAAAGCTTGGAAGAATGGAATGGAGCAAGGATTAGAGAAGAGTGTTCAATTTATTGAGCAATGGAAGCTTGGAGCAATATTGGAAGCAACAATTGAACAATGACTTTAGAGAGGAATCATATGTCTAGTGTGAGAAATGTAAGCTCTGGAGCAATGCCTAGAGAGGATGTAGACCTAGTGCAAACAATGCAAGTTATGGTACAATGACCCATTTGAGTAAAGGAATGCCCCATTTGAGTAATGGAAACTTGGAGCAATGACAAGTGAGGAATGTAGACCCTATGCATGCAATGGTGCAATGACCCATTTGAACAAAGCAACTCCCCATTTGATCAACAATGGAAACTTGGAGCAAATGACAAGAATGTAGACCTAGTGTGAGCAATGCAAGTGATGGTGCAATGACCCATTTGAGCAAAGCAAACTTGAAGCAATGACAAGTCTAGAGGAATGTATACCCAATGCAAGCAATGGTGCAATGACCCATTTGAGCAAAAGAATTCCCCATTTGATCAACAATGGAAATGTGGAGCAATGACAAGAGAGGAATGTAGACCTAGTGCAAGCAATGCAAGCAATGGTGCCCCTTTTGAGCAAAGGAATGCCCCATTTGAGCAATGGAAACTTGGAGCAATGACTAGAGAGGAATGTCCAATTTGAGTAATGGAAGCTGGAGCAATGGAAGAGCATTGGGGTTTATGATCAGAGAGGGGAATATATGTCTAGTGTGAGGAATGCAAGCAATGGAGGAATGACTAGAAAAAAATGCCCCATTTGAGCACTGAAACTTGGAGCTTGAATGACTAGAGAAGAATGTCCAATTTGAGGAAATACAAGCAATGGAGTTCATGATTAGAGAGAGGAACGTCTTGTGTACTGAGCAATGGAAGCAATGGAGCAATGGAGCAATGACTAGAAAGGAATGTCCAAAATTTGAGCAATGCAAAAGCTTGGAAAGCAATGGAAGCAATTGAGTTCATGATTAGAGAGAGGAATGTCTGATGTGAGCAATGCAAGCAATGGAGCTGCAACGAAGCCTAGAGACGAATGTCCAATTTGAGGAATTATAGGAGCAATGGAGGTGCCATGAAGTCTAGGGAGGACTGCCAATTTGAAGAATCATAGAAGGCAATATTGGAGCAATGACTAGGAGAAAGGAATGTTCCAATTTGAGCAATGCAAAAAGCTTGAAGCAATGGAAGCAATTGCAGAGCATGAGAGAAATCACGTCCAATTGGAGCAACAGAAGAAGCTTGACACATAAGGCATCTAGATCTGTGCATGTACTTTACACAGAATTGTGAGAGAGATTGCACAGAAAAAAACTCCACAAAATCACCATGAAAACCTGGATAGTTTGTGAGAAAGAAGCCGATCGAGGTTGCCGAGGTGCAGATCTTCATCAGATTTCGTTGCGAGATTGGAACTACCAGACTCCACGTTGCATCTGACTGGGCCCTACGGGTCCCACGCACTACCACTAGCGTCTGCCTGATGGAGGTTTGGTTGTTTGGTCCCTGTTGGCACTTTTTTTCTTCTTCTTCCTACCTCTGGGGATGTTGTCACAGATGATTGCATTGTTTGAGTTCCAAGGAACCTGGCTCTCTATCTCTTTCGGACATCAGATGTCTCTGACGCAGCAGATGCGGTCTTCAAATCTGCATTCTTCTTCTGCAAGGTTTTCTTCTACACGATTTGTTTCCGAAACATGCCGGAGATTTGTTGCTGCCTGAGGAGGAGTTTCCGGTCTTTTCTTCTTCTCCCTTAAAGTCTCGTTGCCCGCTCCTCTTCTCTTTGCATCTATCTGTGCTCTTCCATGCCATGGTAGCGTCTTTACCAGAGTGCTATTGAGTGTCCCTTCTTCTATTTGCCCTGGTTTCTTTCTCTGGTTTGGAGTGTGAGTGGATGATCGTTCTGGTTCGTGTTTGTGAGGAATCGAGAATGTTTGCCTTGTTCGCCGTGGTCTAGGAGGATCCATGTGATGGAAGAATTCGTGCTTTGCGGAAGAAGAGATTTGCTCTGAGAGAGAGAGAGAGAGAGAGAGAGAGAGAGAGAGAGAGAGAGAGAGAGCATTTGGTTTTTTTGGAGGCCGTTTGTGTGCATCGCAGTTTCTAAGGCTTCTTCTTGTCACTTTCATGTTTTGCCATCAGTCTCTCTGAGCAACAACATACCTGTTTCGCACTTCCAGATCTCTTCTTGAAGCGGTTTGTGTCTTTGGCGTACCAAGTTTCTTTTGCAAAACAGAATAGAGAACGAGATCTAGCTCCTTTGTCGCTCTGAGAGAGAGGGAATCTTCTAAGTGGGGGATCGATTGTGGAGGAAGGAAGGAGCAGCCCTAGCGATGGCGTTGGGAGTAGGTTGGTCGCCTCCTTCTGGCTCTACAGGTTGGGACGACTTGCGGAAACAGGTACTACCGCTTTGCCTGCCCCTCCTCATCAGGTAGAACAATCCTGGAAATCGTGTAATTGACATCTAGAGCTTGGATCTAAGCTTGCTTTCATTGCTTCTCAAACAGCCGCCATGTCTCTCACCATTCCAACATTGTGGCTGCCACGAGCCACTGAATGTCTAGCTCTTACAACCATCTCTCAGATGCTTAGCACAACTTTTGCTTCTTCTGAAAATCCACATACTCTTTAGGGTGGTACTTGCTCTTCTTTTACTGAGAAATGCATTCAGCCTGCCTACTGCTCCATGATCAAGGTTGCTCACAGGTTTCAGCCTGCTGCTTCATGATCTAGGGTTGCTCTTAGGTTTTGGCAGCTTGCTGCTTCATGGTCTATCTAGGTTGTTGCTCTTAGGTTTTAGCCTGGTGCTTCATATTCAACAAGAAACTGAAGATGTTGTTTGTGTGGCTGGTCAATGTGATACATATTGCCTGCTATTGTTGAAGGTCTCTGAACAATTGTTGGGGCATGTCTGTCTATTGCCAATTGTTCAAACTGCTCCTCCTCAGAATTTGTTTCTGTTTTGTGTCTGTTCTTTGGGGTTGTTTGTGCTTCCTCTATTTCCAGTTTGCTGCTGATATTTGTCGGATCTGATGAAATCACTGCACACTTATTATTGGGTCATCTCTCAATTCTATTCAAGAATGTAATAATGGAAAAGTTCTTGGTACTTATGAAGATGTTGAGAAGAGGTACCTGCAGAAGCACATCCGAGACATGTGGATGTTTTGTGATTTTCTAAGCTAAGATGATCACATGCCCTGGTTTCTGCAAGCATAGATTTCATAGCACTGGTTTTTGTGAGCATCTCATCTGTGTCACTCTGTAGTTTGGGTCTTGAATCCTTTGTTGCTCAGTACAAAATCCCTCAGCTTTTCTGTCTGTGCTGTTGCTTATCAAGTGGTAACTTGTATGAAAGTAATGCAACACCAAGACAATTGATGCTAACATGAAATCTCTTAACAACCACATTCTGTTGTTTAGGGTTCCAGACAACCTTTTCGGGAGTAGAGTTCCTGCAGTTTTACTGACTGGGGATGATAGTCCAGTCACACATTGCACAGATATTTGGGACCAATACAAGGAAATTGTGATCTAGGAATGATATCTGCTGTTCCTCATTTTGTGTGCAAATGGGTGTAGAGCCAGAGAAAGATCCCAAACTTTTGACCTAGATGTGAGAAAATTTTCTGACATTCAAGCAATAAGGCAGCTCTGAGGAGAATTCAAAACCTAAGAGTCAAGTACAGTGGAGACTTTTGATCATGGCCAAAAGGTTATGGCTTTGTACTGATGTTACGATTTTCATGACTTTCACTTGACATGCAGGCACGGAAGCTGGAGAGTGAGCTAGACATAAAGTTGGCATCATTCCGAAGGCTAGGAAATGGACCAGCAGGTGATGGTCAGGGTGATGGGAATGAGGCTGAAATAGAGAGATTGCTACAGCAACTGAATGAAGTGAACAAGCAGATGCAGAGTTGGGTCTCCAGTGCGGGCTCAGATGTTCTCTCACATACACTTACTCGCCACAGGAATATATTACAAGAACTAAGCCAGGTGAGAGTCATTGCATGGTCTCTTTACAACAGTGAGAGCTGCAGCAGCATGGTCTCTTCATGACAGTTTTAACATACTATTGCTTGCATCTGCTGACATAAGGATGCATTGTTTGCTATTGAGTTGGAATTGGAAGATGTGAATTCATCAAGGGAATGTCACATCCTCAGCACATTTTGCATCTTATTCAGACTCTTGAAGAGTTTGACAACGAGTCATAATTGAAGCATCTTGCCTTATGCTAACTGCAGCTTTTGTCAATAGGGAGTCTTGACGATAGAATCCTCGTTGACCCATCTAGCCTGCAATTAACTGCAGCTTTAGGCCTAATCTTACATGAGATGAATAGTACATCCTGAAATTTTTGCAGGTATTGTTGAATCTGTCACTAAGAACATAGCCTTTCTTTGCACAAGGGATTCAAGTAAATCTGTGCTACTTGTCCTTTGAAGTTTCAAAAGTTCTGGGTTTCCTTCATGATCTTCAGTTGCTTGTGCAGCCTTGGTGTTGTGCAAGCATAGTCCGCTCTTGAATTCTTTGTTGACATTATTTATTTGCAACCAAGTCGCTCAATGTGGCATATACTTTTTGTGGAGCTCTTTTGTTATGACAACAGTGTTTTGACATGCCCTACTGTAGGAGTTTTCAAGAATACGTGTGAGTGCAAAAGCTAATCGGGAGCATGCCGAGCTGCTGAAACACTTCAGTCAAGGTGATGGCAGAAGGAGCTTCATGGAAAGTGAAATGGGTGGAGAGCAGGCTCTTCTACTTGAACAAGCAACAATCAACAGAACCACTGACCATGTATGTACCATCTTACAATATAGAATCTGACTGGTGCCACCCAAAATGTTTTGGACCTGGGATACTGGGGCATGTGTGGTAGACATCATTGCTGTGTTATATGTGACTGGGAAACTGTTGACTTAGATGTTGGGTTTGACTGTCTTCAGTCACAGTTGTTGGGGAATTTATGTTGTTGATGGGGATTGTTGTCTGCAGATTGATTCTGTTATTGGTCAGGCCCAGGAAGCATTCAATGCTTTGAGATTTCAGCGGTCCACTTTTGGAGATATTTCAACAAAAATCAGTACTGTCGGCATGAAGCTTCCCTTGGTATGCAAAACCTTGCCACCAAAATTTGGTTTCTTCTGGTTGCTGTTCCCTCACAAACTGAATTGTTGCAATATGAGCAGAACTGCATGTCCAAATCTCTAGCCCAGTTGTACACAGCCTCTAATATGTGGTGTCCATGAACTAGCCACAGTTCATATAGCTTCAAGCTCTGGCCCAGTTGTACATGGCCTCTAATATGTGGTGTCCATGAACTAGCCACTGTTCATATAGCTTCAAGCTCTGTTTCTGTAGAGCAGTGTCCTATAGTTAGCAGTTGATTGGGCCCTCCATTTGAACAGTCCAACAGCTCTTTTGGTTACTTAGAAAGTGGTGAGTTAAAATCAACAAGAGTCTCAGATCAAAGTCCCTACATGTGCTGTGAAAAACCCAATGTTGTAGTCATCCCTTCTCTTGAGTGGAGGATGTTAAGGCATCCTGCATACCTGCTGCCTCTTGAGGGATGTGAATGGTCTGCTAAAATCATCAAAGTAGGATCAATATTTCTGGAAACAAAGAAACAACTGGGCTATAAAATGCACTGTGGTGAGGTGATGATGGTGGATAGGTGTTCTAAGTCAAACATAATATTATGCTGCAGGTGAATAGTGTGCTGAATGCCATTCGGCGGAGAAAGTCACGGGACACAGTCATCGTTGCTGGAGTGGCATCAATTTGTTCTATCTTGATTCTTCTCTACTGGCTTTCAAAGTGATATGGCCAGCACTTAAATCAAAACTGTCAAATTGAGGTCCATCATTCATTGAGGTGTATCACCACTTGGTTTTGAACTGAGAGAGTGACCACAATAGATGATTTCATGACCTTCAACAAATGGTTGTTAGTGCTCTTTCAGTTCTTGCAGGATGAACCTCTCTGGATTTGAGACAATTTACAAAAGGCCAGAAAATTTTCAGGTACTATACTTTTATTCTATATACCGGAATTGTTGGCATACGTCTCGTAAAGAAGTTCACACCCGGTGAAGTGCACCCGTTGCAAACTGTGCATAGTCATAGAGGGCTCATTTCAATATTGCTGTGATAGTTGCAGCTAAGGTGGATGTAAGATTGAATGGGTAAGAGGAAATCCAACTCTAGTGCAGGTGCAGCAAGCAATGAGGAATCCATTTATTGAATTATGGAGCTGTTGTCGTCCTCAGACAAAGTTCCATCAAGTAGTAGAGTTCCTTTTGCAGTTTAGTTCTTAGATATTAGAATTGAATTTAGTCATAAAGAAATGCATTTGTGATATGATGATGGTGATGATGCAAGGATATTGCCTTCCAACTTAGACATGCATATGGAAGAATAATAAGAACAGCACAAAAGCTTGGTGCTTAAGTTGGTGAAGCTCAGAAACTCCTCGATTCTTGTCTACAGGAAACAGCTTGTGAGGATAATCTTCATGTCTTTATGCATACAGGTTATTGTTCACTTACTCTGCCTTGTTATGTCAGAGATGATGTGTCCATGTTACTGGAGATTAGCAGATTTAAGGATCCTCACACATGGTGGGCTGTGTTAGGAAGGTTTAAACTCTTCAATCATTACTCTAAACATTTTGGCACTCTTTTAGAATCCTCAAAATGAGATGCAAACAATGGTTATTAATACTTCCATAATCAGTTTAAACAGTCTTTAGAAATTTCGGAATGACATGCAAACAAAGGTTTTATCTTCTCAATCATCACTCAAATTATTTGGGGATTCTTGGGAATCTTCAAAATGACACAAGACAAAGGATCATTAGTCAATCAGATAGATTTGTGCAATATAGACAGATTACACTTGCTGCAAGAACATGATGAAGTCGAGTTTTGAAAGAAAATTTCCACCAGTTTATCCTCAATGTTCACAAACACCCAATTGCAGATGTGACAACTTTCTGACAAGTCACAGATAGATTAAACCCAAGAGATAGACACTGACAAGTCACAGATAGATTAAACCCAAGAGATAGACACAGACGGATTTCTAACAAGTCACAAATAGATTAAACCTGAGAGATAGACACAGACAGATTTGCATCGGCTAAAAAGATGTCAACTGGTGCAGTTGTGAAAGAAATCCTGAGTTTGTTTTTTGTCCTCAATCTTCAGCAACACCCAATTGCAGACTCTTTGTCTCACAAGTTCCTGATAGAGAAACTTTAGGTTTCTTTCAACACTCCACCAGTTTGATATGCCTTCAGCAGCTGCAAAATCTGTGTGTCTATCCGCTTGATCTCTCTCTCTCTCTGTCTCTCTCTCTCTGTGCAACTTGTGAGAAACATGAACAATCTGCAATGGAGGATTGCAAGAAACTTATGTTCACTTAGAAAAAACCAATTGATATTCTTACTGCAGATGCAAAGCTTTGAGTCTATCTGCCCAATCTCTTTGCAAGTTGTGAGAAAGATAAAACAATCTCCCATTTGGTATCACAAATTTTTTCGTCTCATATCACTCTCTCTTCAGTTTGGAATTCCAGTGCTTACATGCAATTTCTTTTCTCAAGATTGTTTGTCACCATTTTTGGTCTAAGGTAAGAGAGGGACAAAATTTTAAGAGAACACAGTCACACAATGCTCAATTTGTTTGCAACTAGTGAGAAACACAAAACAACCTGAAATTTGGGTATTGCATTATAACCTACTACATCCACTCAGAAAAAAGCCTCAGAAAGAAATAGATTTACAGCTGCTGAAAGAAGAATATTGAGTCCAGTTCTGAAAGAGTTCTGCAAAGCTTGTCCTCAATCTTCTTCAGCATCTCCCAATTTGCCGACTGTTTTGTGTCTTCTCACAAGTTGCAAAATAGATATTGAGCAGATAGATAGACACGCGGATTTGTTTGCAGGTGCTGCAAGAATTTCCTTAGTGGAGTCCTCACTCTTTAGCAACACCCAAGTGCAGACTGTTTTGTGTCTTTCTCAGAAGTTGCAGACAGATCCCAGATTGGGCACCCAGGGTTACCATTACAGATTGATTTTGCAAAGATTGGATTGCACATGTTAAGCTTTATAATAAGCTTTGTGACTGAGGGACCTGCATTCGACATGGTTTGCAGATGCATTGCTGCTAATGAATTCTGTGGCACCATTTCAGATGGTGATGGTGTTGGTGGCTGAAAACACTTTGCTTTGTAACATCCACAAGGATCCGATCTGTTTGTTTTCCTGGTGCATGAAACCTAGTCGCAATGGTGTTTTGGGTTCCAAGTTCCAAGCCATTTGGTTAGTGCAGCACCCAAGTCCCAAACTGTTTTGGTGGTGGTGGTGGAGGGAAAGGGTTCTAGAGGAAGTAGTAATAGTTAGGGGACAAACAAACAGGCAAACAAACAAACTGAATTGACAGCCTAGGCTTGTTGTTGTTGGTGGTTACAGTCTTACAGTTATGAAGAATGAGCACAACGGAAGGGCAAATGGTTTTGTCAGGAAACAATATTTCTGTTCGTCCTCAAGCTTTACCTTGCAATGAATGACCCACCATAAAGAAAAGAAAAAGAAGCACAACAATAATAACTCTCAGGGGCTCTGGCTGGCGGTTGCACATGAGGTTGCCCTTGTTGTTGTTGTTGCTCTTGGGACCCCTTCATATTCCCATCAACATCCTCCTCTTTTATGTCCTCTTCATCATCCCTGAAAAACTCATTTCCTTCCTTGCTCTTTGCTTGCTCCAGCAAGCTCTATGTGGCCCCCCTACCCTTTCTCATCATGCTTCAAACTTCCTAAAATAGGGTCAGTGAGACCTTGATTTCTGGTTTGGTACAAAGGGGAAGAAGAGCTGCTGCTGCTTCTGCTTTCATGAGGATCAAATCACTCAGGGAGCCGTTTGTCTTGCTATGGTCAATGCGTAAGTCTTGATGGGTAGAGGTGGAAGCTTGTGAATTTGTCTCTTCCTCATCCCATTTGAGAAGAAGGGACTTAGGGTTTGGTGTACAACAAACGATGTGTGCTCTGAAAGTCCCTTGATATGATATGCTGCAGGGAGTGGGTTATCCAGCCCTGAGAGGCCCTTGATACAGGAGATCTTGGAGTTGTTTGCAGTACCCATCTTTGGATCCATGTTGATTGGAAGGCTGCATCGATGAGAAGAGACAATCTCTGACTTGAAAGCAATCAACTTTTAGGGTTTACATCGCTTCAGAAAAAAAAAAGCTGAAGAGTGGAAATTTCCAGTTGCAGATGAGAAGAAAGATCCATGGATTTGAGGAAATTGCAGCAATGTTCATAAGATGCTTGGGCATGAGATGCTCTCCCAAGTAGACAATCGAATACTAAGGAAAAGAGAGTGCACATGAGGAATGGCGAGGGGCAGAGTGAGATGAGGATTTAAATGAACATGAGGTTGAAGGTTCTGAAATGACAGTCATTTGCCCATTCATGCCATAGTCATGTCAACAAAATTGGTGCAAAGGGTGATGAATTCTGGACAAGTACTTTCCAGCATGACAGTTGGGATGCAAAGAGAAATTATTGAGGCAAGATTGGCTCAAGTCAAGAAACAAAGGCGGCGGTGTATGACACAGAATTGTCTGTAGAGGAGCCATACAGAAATGGCATCATTGTGAGGATTTCCCCATCTGATTCCAGCTGTTGCTTTCAAAGATGCTTCTGCAATGAAGAGCTTGAGAGAGATGCTGCGCTATGGCTGCCCTGAGGAAAGCGAAGGTACCATGTCATACATATATGCAGCAGAAAACCTAAAAGTGCAATCAGAAGATATCATGTGTAGGTACAAAGTGCTCTGTTTTTTCTCCAGTAATTGTGATTCTTCATCAGCTGATAGATGCAAGTTTTCTTGACCACCAGGAGATCCAGTAGACCAAAGTGAAGACCCCAATCAGCGTGCTCGGCGATGGCCCATCAGCAGGCGCTACATGGAAGCAGGTGCTGAATTTTTCTCCCAGTAGTTAGGTCAATTCATTTTTCTTCAAAGCCACATGGAAGCTCTTTGGTGTGTGAATGGTTTTATTATGCAAACCCTGAAACCTGAAATGATCAATAAAAATGTCTTTTCTCTGGATTGCTTCTCAGAAGGATAATATTGTGGGGGCATGGATGCAAGCAGCATTACAGGATATCTGTGAATACAATGACATCACTGAAGAGCAGCTCGTGTCAGCACCTGAAACCATCACATCAATTGAAATGTTCCTCTACAATTTCCCACATATTTGCTGCATGTCCTTCTTCCCCAATCTAGTGTCACTCTCTCTTGTACAGCAAAACCTTCTCTCCATTGAAGGACTTCATCATTGTCCCCACCTTGAGCTTCTTCGCCTCAGTGATAACTGCATTCAAAGGTGAATGTTTCTCCATATGCACTTGTGCTGCTACACTTCATTTCAAAACTCTATATGCACTTGCGCTGCTACATTTCGTCTATTCTGACAATTGATTAAGGCTAAGTGGTGTACTAGTTTTTCATGTGCAGAATTGAAGGCTTAGGAAATTGCTTGAAGCTTAAGGAGCTTTTCTTGCATAGCAACCGAATTACACACATCAGCAATCTCTCCCACCTGACTGCACTTGAAGTTTTGTGGTTGTCGAACAATGAGATTCAGTGGGCTGAAGGCCTTGACAACCTCCCGTTGAAAGAACTGAGCTTAGCGCACAACCCCATCAGCCAGCTTGGTGAAATCCTCAACATGAAGGCAATCGAGTTTCTGAATGTTGCTGCAACGAACATTGGCTCTTTCAAGGTAATTTGATTATATAACTCAAGGTGGCATTTTTTCCCTTGAGAAAATGATGATTTCCGCAATGAGGCTTTTTACCTTTTTTGGTGGTCTGGAGTCTGGACCCACCCATTTGAGCGACAGTTTGACTAAGCCTCTGGAAGCATGGAGATGCAGGAGATTGGCAACCTGACAAGGTTGAAGAACTTGAAGGATCTCCGATTCTCTGACCCTCAGTGGGGTGACAGTCCTCTTGCACTGCTCCACAACTATCGGGTGTGTAAACTTCCACTCTTTAGAAAAATCTCCAGTCTCTTTCTTCATGCCTTACTTGCACAGAGAGAGAGTTTTCAGATCATGGAAGCCACACTTTTTTCACATCCAACTCTTGGCTTCCTTGTTGGGAGGTGGGTACACGTTTTGCCAGTGGGTCAGAACCAGCTCTCACAGCTGGGTGTGTGTGCAGACCTACATTCTGTTTAGGCTGCGCCAGCTTCAGTCTCTCGATACAGTGGATCTTACCGATGAGTGTAAGCAAGCTGCCAAGGCAATGTACACACGCAAGCGTGTATACTACAACATGTGCATCAAGTCCTTGCAACAGACTCGCAACAGTGGTGTCACATCCTCTTCCAAAGCTGACATGCGCCGAATCAAAGCCTTGCAAAAGTGAGGTTTGTTATGACTTTCATACACAACAGAGGTATTGCATTTCTTCTGTCAATGAGTTATGGAGCAAATTTGTGATGGGCACTAGGTATATTCTAGCATTAGACAACAGAGATATTCCATTTGTGTCTCCTTAGGTTGAAAGCAAATCAGTGACTGAATGCTTGGGCTGGTGGTGGTTCCTGATGACAGAGCCCTTGCAAAGCTGATGAAGAACCAAAAGGACTTGGAGAAGGAGATGGGTGAGGCTGTTGCTGCCGTCTTGGAGATGAACACCCCTGGAAGAGGAGGAGCTGTTGGATCTCAAAAGACAGATGAGTGGTGGGTACAGATAAAGAGCAGGTTGAGTGTAACTGAGCAGCAAGTCCTGCATCTCACAAAGTGTCTGGATTGCTTGCAAGCTGACATGCAGCTTAGTAAGGCAAAAGAGCAAGCAGCTGTTGACTTGAACATCCACTGGCTCATGGTGGAGCTTGATACAGGTTGTCTTTCTTCATTGCCTTTTTGCCTTCTCTAGCTGAAATCATCTGAAAGTTATTCTCCAAGATGAGAGGCAAAGCCTCTAAAAAAAAATCTCTGATGAAATTTGTGACATTTTGACTGATTGACACTTATATGTTCCCTTCATCTTTTTCCTTTTTCAAGGTCCACCATCTAAAGGAAGAGTAGGAGGAGCTGGGATATTCTGAGCAGGTGGTAACGTCAGGATGGAGGTTGGGAACTCAAAAGAGGTTTGGTTTAAGAGTTGTGTGGACTTGGTCATATCGAGGTTTTTCGCAACAGATTTTGGGCGTCTGAGTATCACGGGAATCCAGGTACTCAAGGTCACCCGTATCCACAACAGGTTCCTCCAGGATCGCTTTGAACGGATTCTTGATGCTCAGGTACTTCCCTCTCATCCTCAACAAACTATCTGATAGCTGTGAGACTAGCCAGTAGTGCAGTGATCTAGGTTCATAGACAATCTGATAGTGAAGGTGCAGGTATTGCAGATGCAGAAAGGAAGCAAGATGCATGTGGAGTATCTGCTCTATGGGGAGATGCTACAAGCTCCTGATGAGCTTCAGTGGATCATTGAAGAAGGTTTTCCTTTCGCACCTGAGCATGTTCCAAATGGTTCACAAGGACCTGTTGTCCTGTCCAATTCTGTTGGCCTGGCTGACATGTGCCGCCTTCAGGTATATCCATTTTTTTCAACCCTTGTATCCACTAACTTCATTTACATCTTGATGCAAAGATGCATGCCTGAAGAAACCTGCATCTCCTTATTGTGGTTGTTTATGTCATAGGCCATTGCTGAGCACTTGCAGGAGGCAAGCTGGAGAGGCAAGGCCACAGGGTGGCTATTGGTAGTGAAGACTTGTCTAGGCTCCTCTGTGCGGGACCTAAACTGCACTTTCACCAAGAACCCGTGTGTACCCTTTATCAAAAATGGGGAGATGCATCCCAATAGTAAGAATTGCATCCTTGCTCCTTCTTTTCTTCTTCTCTTCAGCCACACCAGAAGAAGAAGCTTACACACAAGCTCAGAAGCTCCTGTTTTACAACCTGTTGTCCTGATCCAGAATCTGCCTCTGCTGTGGGGTACAGCAGATGGAGAGAAAACCGTTCCAGCAAAAAAATCTTTATACCCAAATGCAGATTCAGTGTACAGGTCACATCCACTGGATCCACTGCAACGCTCGTGGTCGGTGTTTGATTCGTCCCTTGTGGTTCCTGAATATCTTGTTGAGTTTGAGTATGTCTTCAAAATGGAAGACCCATGTGGGGTGGATCCTGTGGCAGCATCCCCTCCCCTTCAAAGGGTTGCTACTGAGCTACCAAAGGTCCCAGGTCTGGTGAATGGGATTGAAGAAAGCAGTTTGGGGAGTGAGCGAGGAGCATCTTCCAGTGGTTGTCAACTTCCGGTGGCAGATGCAAAAGTGGTTCACCCTGGTGCAGATGTGCTTGATGCTCTTGCAGCAGCAGGGCCAGCTGCCTCACAGGCCACAGGAACTTTTGTCAGGCTCTTGTCCACTAATTACCTCCAAAAAAGAAATGGGCTGCAGGATTTCTCACATGTGTCCTACCTCAACCTTCATAACAGCAATCTCACAGGTATGGAAGTGCTCCAGGGCATAACAGGCCTCAAGATTCTGATTCTCTCCTTCAACAAGATATGCAAGATTACCGGTTTGGATGATTTTTGTGTGCTCGAACAACTGGACTTGAGCTACAATGCATTGTCTAGGATTGAAGGTTTGAGTGGTTTGAACAACTTGCTGACACTTGACCTTGCTGGAAATGAGATTTGGTGTCGGGATGACATTGGGCTACTGCAGCTGCAGGTATCATCACACACATATTCTTCCTTTTCTTTTTCCTCTATGGTCTAAACCAGCAGGTCATGATTTCTGGTTCTTCAAATCAAGTTGCACATGAAGAAGCAAGCACTCAGTCCAGTTGCTTTTTGCCTTGTGGGTGTATGGCACAGGTCCAAGGGCTACTGAACCTCAACCTGCGAAGCAACCCATTGGTGGAAGAGTTGGGTTACCAGTCACTCATCCTGCGTGCATTGCCCTTGATTACTCAGCTTGATTGCAACCCAATCACCACAGGTTAGTTAGTCTCTTGCATGAATTCAACTTCTCAGTAGCATAATCTACACCCCCTTGTTGTTGAAGTGTTATTTCCTTGTGCTATATTCTGCTGCTTTTAGTATTTTCTTGGAGGATAGGATAGTCACATTATGAGAAAGCTCATTTACAGCCTCTGCTGCTCCAGAGGACCACATAAGTGCAATTCAGAAGTTCTCAACATCTCCGGCAACTCTTTTCTCAAGCACCCATCTTTCAAATTGCAAGTCTCAGCCTCCATCTGCATCCGCTGTGTCTCTGCTGTTTGATGAGAGGGACCTTGATATAGCTGCTGGAAGTCTCAGTCCTAAACTGAGTGACGAGATTCCTGAAGGAAAAGTAGCTGCTGGGAAAGTGCCTGGGCTTTCAGGAAAGGATAAAGTAGCAGCAGTAAAGAGTGCAGCAGCAGCAGTGGGACTATCAAAACAGATGACTGATCCTTTTCGGCTGAGCCCTTATAGACTGAATCAGTTTACCAAGTTTCATAGAATAGACATGGCTTCCAAGAGGCGGCTAGTGCATTCCTCAAAGAATGAGCCTGTGTTGTACGAAGGGATTGAGGAGGTCCACTTGGAGTGGCGGAAGCTGAGGACCATGTACTGCTTTGACAGCTTGCCAAACCTACGCCGTTTATTCCTCTCTGGCAATGAAATTTCGATGATTGATGGCTTAGAGAATGCAACTATGCTGGAAGAACTCATCCTTGAAGATAATCTCATTAAGCAGGTGTGCAAAACCAGTAGTCAAAAAAACATCTAGATCTCGGTTGTTGGGTCCCCAGTCTCAACACCTGCATTGGAATGAATGCTGGATGAAAATCTCGAAACCATCAGCACTGTGTCATTCTTCTTCTTCTCTTCCCTTTCTTCATTGTTTTGTGCTTGGGGGTGTTGTTGCACAGGTTACAGGGCTAGAGAACTTGCACACTCTTTGGAGGCTGGACCTTGGCTGCAACCAGCTTACATCATGTTTAGATATGAGCTCTTTGGTGTCGATTGAACAGCTCTCCATTGATGGCAATCAGATTCCATCACTGAAAGTACTCTTTCCACAGCCCATTACCATACTTGTGTTCGGGCTGGCAAAAGCATCAAACCAATAACATTGTGGTAGGAATCATGTGTGGGGTTCATATCCTACGTGTGAATCATCTGAAGTGGGAACCTAGGGGCTTCTGAGTTATTCAGGGATGTGTTCTGAAGAAGAATTCTATGTGATGCCATTGTTTTATGAGAGAGCTTGCAGGGGTTGGAGGGGTTGCTGTGCTTGATGGAGCTGTATGCACAGAACAATCTCCTCTTAGACATGGCTGAAATCAACTATATTGGCAACTTGCCAAAGCTCATGGTGGTCAATTTGTCTGGAAATGCACTTTGTGGCACTCATGACTATCGTCCATACACCATCTACACTCTCCGAAAACTCAAGGTTTGGGTCCAAGACTGACTGACTGACTACCCTTTTCTTCCTGCAGTTGATCATGACAATAGACAATAGGATCTTAGTAAAAGGCAGATGAAGTGAGGGAAATGATGGTTTTTTTTCCCTTGGGTTTGTTGTTTGCTTGCTTAGGTCTTGGATGGCACCAATGTAGATAGCACTGAGCTCACAGAAGCTCGGAATAAGTACAAAGGCCGCCTTACACGTGATATGCTCAAAGACTGCATTGGGCACAAAGAGTTCAGCGTTGTCAAGGTGTGACAAGTTCACCCATGTGTCCCAACTTCCTGGATAACTATCTTCAGCTTTTGCATCGGAGATGATCCCTTGAAACCCAAAACTGCAGCATTTTTCTTCTCTGCTTGGTTTAAAACTCAGCATGGTTTGCACATGTCCAGTGAGTAAATGCAATGTATCCTAGGCTAGAGTGCAGTGAATCAGATGGGTTTTGACTCCTGATGAGAGGATGGATGGAATTCAGGCATTGGATTTGTCGGATCAGAGGATACGACATTGTGGAGATGTGTTTGAGAGCAGGGATCTGATGGGTTTGACAGAACTCAATCTCAATGACAATATGATCTCTTCTATCCAAACACTAAGGTTTGAGTTCCATAACTGCATCAATGCCGCTGCATCACTACTCAGGATGTGTTGTATACCTCCACTTTGCTCAAGTAGCCTTTTGTATCACCCAGTTGTCTCATGCTGAATCTGTATTGGTCAGGATCTTTCTCTTGATGTAACTTTTCTAATCCTTCTTTGTTACTTGAGCTCGCTCTTCAAATGTCTACTGTTTGTTGCAGGTTCCTCACAAACTTGGTGACTTTGAGGCTTGACAACAACAGTTTTGAGAACGGGTCATTGTTGACAACCTCTTTAGCCATTTCTGCCACACATGCAACGTTGACTTCCATGGCTGAGGAAGAGAGGCAGGGAAATACAATTGATTCTGTGCCAAGCACATCTGAACGAGGATTAGAGTCACTTGAGGTTTGTGTATCACAATAAATCTGCCTTCCATCCTGAAGCACAAGACTGCAGTTGAAACTATGATTTATCTGCTAGAGAAAATTTGGAATTTCTGAAGGAGGTGGGATAACAGGAAGGAACAGTTCTGGAAACAAAGCCATCCACAAACAAAAGTCTCAACCCTGCAATGTATTTTAGCATGCAAAAACAAAGCTCCCACATAAGTGAGAACTGTCAAATTGCAGGTTTTGCAGATGAGTGGCAACTCCATCAGCAGCATCATCTCCTTGCAACTTTCTTTTGCCTCCAAACTCAAGAATCTGTCTCTTCATAACAACAAAATCATCAGGGCAAGTACCCAGATTCAAATAGAAAAATCTGATGATTCTTTTGTCACTTTTGAAATGTCTGATGATCTTCAAAGCAGGCCATGGGGAGCTTGGAGAAAAAGTAGGAGGATAATCTTGTACCTCTGTATGTGCAGGTGGATGGGTTGGAAGGACTAAGGAATCTTGAACAGCTGTACTTGAACCACAACAGTATCAAGGAGCTGGAGCCTTCGTCCTTTTCAGGCCTGCAAAAGTTGCAGATCCTGCACATGGGTGATAACGCTCTTAAAACGCTGGTGCATCTTGGGAGTCTACTTGCACTTGTTAGCTTGGACATGACATCAAACCTGCTTACTCCAAGTCGTCTTGGTGGCCTTTCCAGCATTGACAACCTATCTCCACTGCCGAATTTGGCCAAGCTCTGGCTGACCAACAACCCAGTACATTTTGTGTTGTCCCCCATATGTTTTCCAGCACATCAAATTTGTTAAAGAACTGATTCAAAAGGAAACACTTCAGAGGCTTTGTTTCTGTTTGTTTTCTTTGTCAACAAATCTTAGACAAGTTGGCTAGCTCATGTGTTTTGCTACCCATGGGTTGGGGAAGCAGATAAGCAGGCAAAACAACTACCGAATTGCAGTTATCAGTAGGCTGAAGCACCTTCAACAACTTGATGGTCGTGATGTAACTGAGGTATTTTCATCCTGTTTCCTCCCCCAATTGCTAGAGCAGAAAAAATGTTACAACTTGCTGTCATACATGTACATACCAGTGTTGGACGGGTATATAGATGCCAACCTGGTTATACAATACTGGTATGAGTATTTGTATTGAAGAACATACCAAGTCGGGTATTCTGATCCGAGGCAATACCAGCCTTATACCAGTACCAGCCTGATAGGGGACCTGAGGTTATATCAGGCATATATACCTGCCTTACACCAATACAAAAATACCCAATCTTAGGCCCAGACTGGTATGTTCAAAAGTTGATACCAGTAAAAAAATTGTTGTCAACAAATTTCAACTGAGTTTTGCATACTGAATAACACACACCATTTGTGGGGATAATTCATCACTTTTTCAGGAAGAGCGACAGGAGGCAGAAGCATATCTGCTGGGGGGCAAGGAGCCAACCACACTTATGATGGATCCCAATGTATTGCTTGATAGCTTACCAAATTCGTTGATGCTAGGGGGTCAGACCAAGGTCCCGCTGAAAGTCACGTCATTGAATTTTGACAACTTATGCGCAGCTCAAACATCAACAACAACCTACACTACAATTGTTGCAAACGCTGGTGGGCTGCGTGGCCTGAATGGCTTCTTTAGCCATGCAAATCATGTGAGTGGAAACAGTGGCTACAACAACACTGGACAAAAGCAATTGGGCGAGCAATTTGTTGATGGCAACAAGCAAATGGCGCCTCTGCTCCAAAGGAAAGGCAACCGAGGGGAGAACAAAGTTTTGTTGCTGCCCATCCAAAATTTCTTGAAGAATATAAGCCCTGCCAAAGATGGCATCATGCACACAACTATGTGTGAGCTGCCATGCCCTAAGAAAAGCTCACTTTGTTTGTCCTGAGCTTTTTGAGTTGACAAATGAGTTGGTACCCCACACAAGGCAAATATGTGCACAAAATAGATTTGTTTTTCACATTATCATGTTGTTTTGCTCTTCTTTCTGATGGTGCAGTTGTCTCTTGTGGGATTTCAAGAGTTCAACATGCATTATATGTAGAATTCCTCACAAATCACTGTAAAAATGCTTGAGCCAAAATTTGTGCCCCTAAAACCAAAAAAAATCACCTCCACACTTCAAAATGCTTCCAGCTAAACTTGTCAGCACAAGGGTTTAGGGTTTAGGTGAATTCTCGATATATATTGGGTAGAATTTATTTGCAACTTCTTGTGAACTCCACATCTTTTGTGCATCAAAACTTGCACAATTCATAACAACACAATCAATGAAACTCTTAATTATATGATCTAGTAAAGTGCTTGAATTTTCCATTGCACTTTTGCCCACCCCCATTTTTTTTTTCCCCTTTTCTCTTGTGTTCCCATCAGGTTCCCAATAAAAGATTCCAGCATGTTCTTCAAGTTCCCCTTGTGTTTCACAAGCTTTTGTTCCCAAATAGCATCACACTTTGTGCCATATCCTTTGCCCAAAAAATTCTACCCCAATTGTAGCCTATATTTAGCTAGACCAAAGAGAGAAAGCTACAAAAAACCTAACTTATTCAGTAAATAAATAAACAAAACATAAAAAAAAAAAATTACTTTAGGAAGGTTCATAATGTAATGGATTTTTAAATTTTTAATTAATTTATTAATTTATTTATTTATGGCTAATGGGCTAATTCTAAAAGGCTCATCACCCAAAAAAAAATTTCACTGTAAAAGAAATTAGTGAAAATTGAGTTGGAAATTGGCAAACAAAACAGAAGATGAAAAACAAGAGGAACTGTGATTGTGATAATGAAGAAAAACAGTGCTACCACTGATTTATTGATCTATTTATAAACAGAAAATTCCAGTGATTTCCCATATCCAGGAGGTATAGCTCAGTGGTAGAGCAATCGGCTGCAGTCCGATAGGTCACCGGTTCAACCCCGGTTGCCTCCTCCTTCGTTTTTTAATTAATTATTAAACATTCTCCCTAAGTTCTTAATTTTTAATATTAAAATTATTATTATTATTTTCCACTATCTTATTTTCACCTAAAAATTTTAATAAAATTTGAAAAATTAGATTTTTATTTATTTATTTATTTATTTTGTGTGGTAGTGTAAGAACTGCCCAACCCTGGTTTTTTTTTTTTTTTTTTTTTTTTTTTTTTTTTTTCTCTCTTCTTTTTTTTTTTTTTTTTTTTTTTTTTTTTTTTTTTTTTTTTTTTTTTTTTTTTTTTTTTTTTTTTTTTTTTTTTTTT
>Ga0116229_10000797_pt1 | contig 45620 bp, 41 predicted proteins | sample S1TSphgellanicum_3_FD_87313 | JGI IMG/M metagenome (GOLD analysis project Ga0116229, IMG submission 87313) | Host-associated microbial communities from peat moss isolated from Minnesota, USA - S1T2_Fc - Sphagnum magellanicum MG | ecosystem: Host-associated > Plants > Peat moss > Unclassified... | reverse complement strand
AGCTCTTTACAATGTAATAAAAAACCTCATCTGATTTCTCTAGTGTATCTAGAGAGCACCTTGCAAAGCATAAAAGTCTCAAGGGGCTCATCAAAAATGGAAAGTTCCACTCTTATGGACATTAAATTTTTGTAAAGCCCAGCATCATTATTCTGTTTTTTTTTTTAACTTAAAAAAATATATGAGGTTACTCTTTACGCTGGGTTAAGCATGTGGGCTAGGGCCCTTATTTATTTCAGTAATGCCCTTAACCTTGTGCTTTAACATTACACTAAGATTTAAGCCAATTGCCCCCACATGACAACCTTACTCACTTGATGGAGGACAACACATCATCAGCATGGCTCCACATGCCACTTTACAAAATGAAATTGGGTAAAAACTGAGACCATGGTTGTTGGACTCGCCCGAAAAAGCGTTTAAAAATGAGTCCACTAAGCCAAGCAAACCCAAACTTGCACACTAGTTCTCTCTCATGCCCACAACAGGATTTGCCAACCCAAACCCAATGTCACGGCCAACCTCAACGAATGTGAAACTTGGTAAGTTCCTTGTCAGATCTATTGTTGCCCGGTTGGATATAATTGAGATGAAAAGTCTTGTTTTTGTTGTTGTTCTTGACATGGGCAACCCACATGGCCCTTGAGAGTGGCAACCACATGGCTCTTAAGAGAGTGGCAACCACATGGCCCTTAAGAGAGTGGCAACCACATGGCCTGCATGTGCAATTGTCATCATGTTGATGCAATAGGTTCATAGTTACAATAACTCAAGAAGGCTCAACCAAAGGAGAGAGAGACCCCAAAAAAAAACTTTCTCATGAGTGGGTTGAAAATGGCACGTCAATTTTCTATTCTTCAGTACAAAATTATGGAAAAAAACTGGTGATTTAGTAAACACCCAACATTGAGCACAATGTATCTTATTAATTAGAGCTTCAAAGCACAACCACCCAAAAAAAAAAGCTGTCCATATTTTTCAGGTCCCTGCATCAGATGCGTGTCAGGACTTGCACCTTCTTCTGATAATAATAACCAGGCTTTTACAGGATTGGCAAGAGTTTGTGTGTGTGTGTAAGTGTGCAAATTCTCAGGATCACAAGTTCCTCAGAGACCATAGGTGTTTCATAACATGCATGATTAGACCACCTTGACAAATTTTATGTTTTGCTAATTCAACTGCACAACTATTTGTTGGTCTTGCCTACCAAGGCAAGGATATTGTGTTTAGATTCATTATGGAATATTGTAGCTTAAGGGATTTTTTATAGGCCCCTAGGTAATAATAGGTCTGTTTTCATATGAGGATTTTTGAAAAGATGATATTTTAGACTGCTTTGAAACTTGAGATTAGTTATAGAGTTATAATAGCTTGAAGAATTTTGATTTCATTTAGATGAGTTTTTGAAGTTTATATTTTTGCATGGTGAATATCTGGGTTTCCATAATTCTTCTTTTGCCTCAAGATACTCTTTAAAGTAAATGGCAACGCCACAGTGTGACACACCCCTTGTTTTAACACCTGTGGACAGTCCATGATTAGACAATGTGCAAGCTTGCACTGGGGATTTGCAGTGTTTATTGGTTTGCTGTGGCCTCTGCTATTATAGCACATCATGTTCATTGAACTTTGGCACCACGCACGATCTGAGCTTGGGTGCTGCCCATACATAGCACATATGGTCTTTCAGATGACAAGGTTTCGGTCACATGCAAAATTATTTTCCGTACAAGAATCTCAACTTGGGTGTTTGTTGCCCATAGAACGTATGAGTTTTCAGATGGCAAGTTTCAGTTGTATAATGTTAAAATTAGGCCTTTTTTTTGTTTTTCAAGTACAAGTATCATGAGCTTGGGTGTTGCTCATACCAAATATGGCATTTCAAAATGACAACCTTGGGTTGCATATCACAATTAGCTTATTATTAAGGAAGGTTGTTTGTTTGTTTTGTTTGTCACATTGAGACCTTCCAAACCATGACAAAATTATGTATTTATTAAGGAAAGTAGTTTGTTTGTTGCGTTTGTTTTGTTCGCTTGTCATGTTGAGATCTCCCAAACTACAACCCTCCCTCCCATCTCACTCTTGGTACTATTGGAAAGCCCTTATAAGTAGGAATACACTAAGATGGTCTTGTAATGTTTAGACCTATGGTGCAAGAGTTATGGAATATTGAACAATTTTTTCAAAGAAAATTCAACAAAATCAAAGCTAATTTTTTAAGGAAATTGGGGCAAGCTTTTGGAATTGTTAAAAAAACCTTGATAGGTGGGAATTTCTTGAAGTCAATTTCATGATGTTTTAGACCTAAGATGAGGGAGATATTGAATTTTCAGTCATTTTTGTTACTCAAAATTCATTTATTTAAAATAGTGTTTTCACAAGTTGGCTCTATGGATAAGGTCTTGTCACACTCTTGTTCACACTTGGGCCAGTAGCACAGCCCACACTAGTTATTATCAATTCAGTCCGAAGATGTGAGCTCAGGTTTTTGCCACATTTTGAATTTTTAGTTTTTACTCTACTATGGCTTGAAATCAACCCTAGAAAAGAAATTCAGACTGGGATTAGACATATGCAGAAGTTGCAGTAGCTAGCTCCATTATGTACACCGTTGCAAAGGGTTGTTGAGTCATGGGCTTTGATGCTTCAGAAAAGCTTTTTGATTCATGTGCAAATTAGGAACCCAAAGAGGGAATTTAGTTTAATGGAATAATTGGGAAGCAGGACCCAATTCTTCCACACACAAAAAGGGTATAGATTCTAAGTCCCATTTCATGTCCAGGCTATAAATGGCACTAACTACACAGCTAAGAGATTCACATAGTTTAATAGCCAGAGTGAACCAACAGACACCAGCACACCATCCACTGGAAGCCCATCATGACTGAGTTGTGAATGAACCACAACTGACTTGGATGAACCCCAACAGCTGAGTCGATGTCAGGTTTCAGCATGGTAACCAACCTTTCCTGTATATAGTGAAGTGGGTAGCTGCTAGGCAGTAGATGTATGTAGATGGTTAGTCTGTAAGTAAGGTGTGAGAGCGTCTCCACCAATGCTCAATATGTGATCCTGCATGGTGAAATTGGATGAAAAAAGTCAAACTATGTGGGTTTGGCTTAGGAAAATGGTTTTGGCTGAGTACAATTGCACAGCTGGCGGTGGCTGGTGAAAGGCAAAGCGGTCCTCTGCGCCTGTAGAGAAGAGTGTAATAAATATGATTTGACTGTCGATCAGTGTTTCTGTTTGGCCCATCATAATGATTGGTCCAGGTGGTTTGCTTTTAGTAGTTCCTCACCTATTTGTTCGTTGTCCAAGTTTCAGCTTTATAGGTGGAGTTGCAAAAAAGTAAACAACTGACCTCGTATGTGAAAAATATTTTTCCAGGGTCACATACTGAGCACCTCTGGAGATGCTCTAAGGACTAGTGTTGACAGGTTCCTTGGTTTGGAGTGTTAAACCCATGGTTCAGGTTATTGTAACCTGGACCTCAAGTGGCACTTTTGGTGAAATCGTCACAAGAACGGGAACTTGGTAAAGGACTACTAGGTTCTTAGTTTTGGAAAATATTAAACAGGCCTAAGATTGTAAATGTGTTAGGTATAGAAGTACTGTCATCGCAGCATGTCGTCACCAAAACGGGCCTCCCCTCCAAACCCCCCATCCTCATTCACATAACTACCACATTTGCATGTTACATAATACATCCTGCATAACAAGCAATGGTCGCAATGACATCCATGGGATGTACACCAACCATCACATGTCATCTCATTGGATGGCCCAATGTAACATCCGCCAATTTCAAATTCCTTTGCTCAAATCGAGACTATCCAAACAACCCCACAGTCCTTGATCCTAAACCCTAATGCAATGTAACAATCCTTTGTGCTTGCATATCATCTCCATCGCTAGACTAGCTTGAACCTCCATCACCATCCTCCTGCAACTTCAAGCAACAATCAATTAGTTTATTGCACACTAATGATGCAAACAATCAAGTAGTGTTTGTTGTATCACATCTGGTTTTTTAACGCACCTAGAGATTAATGCAATTTGTTGAAGTATATGTAGTAAAGCTATCGCAAAACTTGCAAGAGCTTCAAGCACAAACGCAACACTACTATTGAGGTTTTTTTTTTTAGTGTTGTGATGATGGCTATGAAGTACTTGTGGAAATGCCTTCCTATACCAAACAATGTGTTGTTAGGGCGTTCATGGACTGCACGAAAGACTTCAATGAAAAAACCTTATGTATTGCTTAAACGTTAGTAGAGAAGTTGAAATCATGCAAATCAATTTCAATTGTTTCTTAGCTCTTCAATTGGATTTTGTTGTCTTCTTTTGAAAAACCTTATTGAAAAATATTTTGTAACATGCTTAGGAAGTTTCTTTTGAGTTGAAAGGCATGGGAAGGATTTTGTAGATGTGAGAGGAAGAATGATGAATGTGAAACTATTTAAAAACATAATTTATTTTTTTTAATTCAACACATATCATAAGTTTAAGTCCATGATTCATGTGTTCATGTTCGTTGCTTGTCACTTGTACATGTTGTAGAATGTTTTAAAATTGTACATGTTGCAAAATGTTTTAGAAAAGAATAGTGAATTTATATTTTGGATTCATGTTATGATCTAACCTAAATATTGTTACGATGTCAAGTGTTGCAATGGCTAAAAAAAACATGGATAATGAACCTAGGAACACAATGTTGTCCACATAAGGCGAAAAAAACCTAATTGCTTAGGGTTTGGTTCAATACTATATCAATATGGAGTATGGGAAATGTTTGGAACAATTTTTTACACCTGAGTTTTACAATGAGCTGAAAGTGGAACTTGTAGCAATAAAAGTAAGTGTTATATATCATTATCCATATTTGTTTAAGTTATAGCAAGTGGGTGGTTGGTTATAGATTTGTGTCTCATGGTTCTACATGTTGAACATGAAAATGTTTGCCCAAGTTACTAACATTTAAAAACATGTTAACATGTTAGATAACACCTAAGGACAATGACAAAAGATCAAAAGGGCAATAAGATGTTCTTTGCATTTACTATGGTGGAGAGTGGCCCAATAAGCAAATGCTTTCAAAACATCAGCATAAAGGTTGCAACAAAGCACCCTTTTATCCAAACGTAGGTAAACGTGTTCAATTGCTGATGTACCCCAACTTCAAGTATGTCCAAGAAACCAAAAAATTGAAACACATGCTCACTAATGAGAAATCAACTTCTCACTTGTCGATTAAAAGCCAAACAAAAATCGACAAGGAGTAATATCAAAAAATTGTAATTGATACAGTCATCAAGCAAGTGCATTCATTCAAAACACTCCATGGATTACAACCATTTGCAAGGTATGATGCAAAACACCATAGGTCCACCTCCATTGCAAATGTACTTGAAGCATCAAAGGAAGAGCTTATGGTTGATGGGAAGTAAAAAAAAACCATAAGAAAAAAGGATGGATCACCCAGAGATAGTACTTGCAATTGTCAAGGAAGGAGGTAATGCCAGTAGCCAACAACTAACAAGGCAACAAATTAGAACTGAAGCCCAAAAAATTTACAAAGTGTAAGCTCAAAAAAATTTGAGGAAGGTGGCTACGCAGGTGGTCAACAAATCTCACAACACAATTGAACAGGATAGTGGGTTTACATCTACTCCAACTTTACATCCCCATCCAAAGATCAACATTCCGATGGGCTTTATGTTATAGAAGTAGAAAACATTGAAAAGGATGGACAACCTAGCATGCATACAAACTTAGAAAAACCAGGGTTGAAGTAACTACAAGTTATAGCATTAGATTACAACATGGAATCTAATGTAAAAGTGCAATTACATTCTGACATGACATCTTGTCCACATGACACATCATCCTAGAAGTTAATGACAACTTCCAATTCTCCTTCAGTTGATCTCATAAAAGATTTCCCGTCCAAGGAGTTACGGTTACTCAAGATTAAACACAAAGATGCGTTGGTCTTTGCACGTACAAAAGCAGAACAAGTGGTTACCATGAATTGGCAGCCACCTCCTCATCCTCCCACTTTCTTGAAATGTGTCTATAGTATTTTTGTGTTGTTGCCATACATGTTACGTCACTATGATTGGGAGAAGGATACTATTGATGGATTCAAATCCAAATTGCAGCAATACATGAAATTTGAAGATGACAAATGGGAGGATAGGGTTGAAGACATATTTATGTCTTCATATGGGAGTTGGTCATTTGTAGAATTAGTAAGAGAACTACATTTGCATTTTGAGTTTAATCATGATTTGTTATGTTTTTTCATGTACCAACTATGTTGTAAGGTTTAACTTCTAATTTGTTGTATGTTGGTTGCAAAAATTAAATAAATGTAACAACAATGTTAAGAAATCCACCACTTTGTGTCTCAAACGTGTCCACAATTAGGCTACTATGGATGAAGAATTCAAAGCATTGCTTGAATATGTTAAACACTAACTTCTAGGCAAAGTAGTCATGGGTCTAGAAGCAACCTAGAAGGAAAGAAGGCTCAAAAAATTGGTGAATACATAAAAAAGAAAATGCAAGATTGGGAAGCCAAGGTAGCTACTCCCATGGAGCAGATTACCTAGGGAGCTATTGTAACATGCAGAAGGCAAAACAAATATGGCAAACATTAGGGAATGTATTAATTCTAAAAATGTTCATGTTCATGTAGGGTTTGCAACTAGCTATATTTCACCCTACTAAGGGAGGGACCAAGGAAACCAATGTGGAATGGATTGGACTAGGCTTCAACTCTCAACCATGGGTTCCAATCAAAAGGATGTTATAAGAAAAGAGGTTTTTTTTGTTTACAAGTTGTACGAACGTTTTTTCATGCCAAAAATGGAGGCAACAAGTGGAACTAGCATTTGAATCACTTGAACGTCCAATTGATGAATGGTGGGATGAGTACATTATTTGGATACAAAATGTGCAATTTATGAGTGATGTAGACAATGGTGGTGGTGAACAAACCCAAATTCCTTGAGGCACGGCAACATAAGGACAATGTGCCTAAAGACAATACCCTCCAATAGCACGTCACTAGCTAGCTAAAATTCATAGAAGATCATGATTATGGTTGGATTACACATGATGTAGGTACTAAGAATCATTTGTAAAATTTATGATTGCTTGTGGTGTAGTTACTAGGAATTACAAATAAAATTACATTTGTAAAGTCTAGGATTGCTTGTGATGCACGTACTAAGAATTGCAAATAAAATTACATTCAAGTTTAGAAAGAGGTTATAGCTAAATCTAAAGTAAATTTATAGTTCAGTATACTAAGAAAGGTATGTTAAGTTCAGACAAATGTTTTTGGTATGTTTAGAGAGAAATTCATGTGAAGTCTAAAAAGAAGTTGTTAAGTCTAGAGAAAAACCCTTATTAGTTTATAAAAAAGCTAATGTTATTCGTAAAGAAAAGCTAGTTTTATATTTAGAGATATAGTTTAGATGTCTATTGGTTATGTTTACACAAATAACATGTTTCTTTTGCATATGGATTCGTAACCTTCATCAATGGACAATTTTTTTTTTGTGCAATTACACTAAAAATGATTGTTGCTAATGAAGAATAGTGTAGACTATAATTATGCAACACAATGCAACATCATCACATGTCAACTAGTGGATTTGATTCACCGCCAACACCATCAAAGGATATGTTAAAAAATATTGAACTTGCCAACAATGTTTCTGCTCTTGTAGATGGAGCTACTACTGAGCCCAACATTAAACTTAACAAATGCAATAGTCAAGCTTCTAAATAGGTTTCAATTGTGGAAGCTATGGCAACCATTTATAACACATTCCTAGTTCTTGATGGCTCCAACTTCTTGGATGTATTATTTATACATTCAACTAATGAATCTTTGTAGTGTACACATTTGTACATTGAAGACATTAGTGTCATTAACATTCCGTCTAATGTAGACAAAGGTATAGTAACTACCCAATTTGTTTGGAACCTAAAGCTTTCTCATAAAAAATTGATTACAAGGAATTAAGGTTTGTAACTTCACCTTGATCGTTTAACATGAAATGACTTTTATTTCTATTACAAGGGATGAAAAGGAACATGTTGTAACAACCCCTATTACTGCATCTTACAATGGAAGAGGAAGTGGAGGAGGAAGTGCCAACCATGAGCTAATTACAACAAATGCACCACCATATGAACACACATCTTGACCTTTCTACCTATACAAAGATGCAAACTTTAAATAACATGCGCATTAATGTTCATTTGTGCTTCCAATTGCATGTACAATCTGTTAATCCCATGGTAATGATATATGTCCAATTGCCCACATGTTCGTTATATATTCCATCACCCTAAACATATTGTTCCAAGTTTTGAATGGATGTGCATGTTACTATATTGTAGGAGATTGGCAAGAAATTGGATGCAATGTTACAAAATGTTTTATACACAACCTTACATGATTGAATCTCTACAATGTTTACGAATTTGTTGGCAATAAATCTTTGAACTTCAAACCATAGTGTGAAAATAGTTACAAAATCAATATTCATGAATTACCATGGGTGAAAGCATGAATAGGGGGATTGTTTAGACTATCACATTGTAATTATTTTGGATTACATATAACAAATGTAAAATTTAAAACCATATTCAAAATTAGCATTGTCAAATTTTTAATTATTCATATTATCATAAAATTTGATGAAAATCATCATTAAAATTTTGGATGAATTTTAAGAAGATTATGGACTTGTAATGGACTTTTGAAATGACAACACTACGTTTATCACATAGAGAAAATGAAAGATGTGGATTCAAAAAAAATGTCAAAGTAGTTTCAAAATTAAAAAAAAAAATAAAGCATCGTCAAATAAAAAAATTATTAGTAAAGTGCATTGAAACTTTCCCAATATATATTTTTTAATTTAAATTTTTTTAAAATGATGTGATTGTTATAAATTTTATCTTTGAAAGTCCATTTCACATTAAAAATTTTAATATTTTGCATGGATTTTTTTATCAATCACATGTTTAGGGATATTCATAGATTGGTTTATTAATATTTATGATTAAAAGCATAGGGGATAATTATAGGATTTATGATTTGATAATTGTTAAAACTATATTAAAAAAATCGCTAGTGTTAGATTATGGATTCTCAAATGCCACTTTTGAAACACCTAACCATGCTTTCATTCACATAGAAACATTGTATGCATTCATTTATATTTCATTTCCATTTTTGCTAAACATCATGCATAACACATTTCAACAAGGTTTATGGATGCATTGTATTTGTCCTTTTTTGTAACATCTGTCAATGGTATTCTGCACATTTTACCACATGTTACAAACATTTAAAATGTAATTATTACAATGAAAAACCTATTTAAGAATGACTTTTGGTCTTTGGGTTTAAGGTTTTTGTTATATTAATATGCAATGGAGGGATCATGGTGGATGGTAAACTTTTTATTAAAAAAACATTTTGTCTCAATGTGCATATCTAGTGGGAATATATTGGGCCACTAGCTTTCCATCATGGTTTTTAATTCTTCATCTTGTAGACATGGATAGCCAATTTGCATCGGTAGTGCTAGACATGCATTTATCTCACTTGATTAAAAAAATCATAGACATGTATTTGCGTCACTTGATTATATTTTCTCCCTTTTTGACATCACTACAGTGAAAGCCATAGTAACCCTCATGTCTATAGGTTCACACTCACTTTCATTATGTAAGTGTCCCCAAATATGGACATTGTTTTTTTTATTGTGTTGCTAAAATGCCCATAGAATTAGAATAATATGAATAAACCATATAGTTTTTATGTGGTATGGACAAAAAATCCATACAAGTTAGGATTCTTCTTCATTTAAATTTCATCTTTGCTTTTGTAATCTTATGGGATAGTTTTGTGGGCCTTGTGGTGTAATTGCTTGTTAATTGAAGTACTTTCCAAATTTCATGATAAAATATTAATTAAAAAAGGAATCTATTCAATTAAATCATATAATATGTTCAGTTAACATATCTCATTTGTTCATTGGCAATGTACAAATACCACCAATCTCTGTCACAAATGCTCTATGAAAGTACATTGTAGAAAGGATGTCATTGTAACATATGACTATGTAACATGGAGTTAAAAAAGATGGCAAAGATGGTGTTCACTTCTAAGCTCCATGTACAAAAGTTGTGGCAAGGGTTACAACCTCATAAACAAATAGGTGAAAGATAAAATTTGCAAACCATGGAAACCTAGCCAAGAGAATTATTCAATTGTAAGGGATGGCCACAAAATATAGAAGAAGTGAATCCTTACACAAAAAAAGTTTTGTGGGCATTGATCTTTTTTGCTAAAGTTGATGTGAAAGTATGGATGATGCATGACAATCAACTCACATTAATATGAACATAATTAAGAAAGATGCCCCAACTACTCCCAATATCATAATGAAAATTTTGGACACGTTACAACTATCCCTGTAAATTCTACATACTACAAACCTTTTCAGTTCATGTAATTACCATGCTACAAGTGCCTCTTGGTACGTTAATGTGCGAGGTTTTTGGTGCAGAACATGATAAGGTGAACTAAAGTTAATGCAAGGCAAAGGGTACACAATCATGAAACATGGTCCTACCACATCTATACACATGAAAATTTTGCTTCTATAGATAGTTTTGTGACACCCTTTAAATGACCCAGTATCCCAAGAAGTTTTATTGGATTATAAGGTTTAATTGCAAAATTTTCACTTGGTTCCAATCTTCCTTGAAATATTAGCAAAAACCCTTTGCCTACCATACATGTTCAAAAACCTAGACTATAAATCGTTATATATGCTTAAGGCTTTGTCCTAGGGCCAGTTGTATGTAATGTATTCTTTGATACATGTTTGTGTGTATCAACCCATTTCTTTTGTCATTACTATATGTAGCATCTCATGTACGTACCTAATCCTCAAAGTGACCCTAAAAAGGATGTCGTGAATGCAAATTTCATTTCTATTCCTTTTTGGTTAGTCCTCCATTGGGTTCGGAACAAAATCCATAATTCTTGTGGTGGGAAATTGGTGTGTTAAATCCAACCTACAATCACCCTTACCAAAATGCATCAATTTGGGTGCACCCAATTGTAAATGTTTTGAAAAAAATACACAAAAATTGCACAATCGTGCAATACCAAACCCATGTGCCTAATTTGTAAACAACATTTACACATCCAAAAGTATGTAGGATTGTTGCATACCTTCTTGGAGGCCCGATTCTTCACACAATAAGAGGCCCACCGCTTCATATAATTAAACTAACTAATACCATCAACAGATTGTGGAATGCCAGTCTACAAAAGCAATCAAATTCATAGCTAGTTTGGTTTCAAGATCATAATTCACTCCCCCCATGATTCAAACCCAATACATGTGTGTGTACATCATTTAAGAAAATAGCCTTGAAACACAACCACATGAACCTTAATGACTATTAAAAGCATGAATTGTTCACTCGCAATAAGCTTTAAAATATTTCATTAACCTTTACTATTGAACTTCTATAGCAAAGAACTCAAAAAATCCTTAGAAAGGAAACCTTAATACTTGCGTGGAAGATGAGGCATCGACAAATGTGTTAGGTTGCATTGCTTGCCACAAGTGTCCACCAAAAAAAGGCATATTGGTGTGTAATGATTTATCTTGGCCCTTTTCCACCTATTTCAATGTGACTTGTAGTGGATGACATGGCTAGGATGGTTCACAATACAAGACTTAGTGACAAATCTTCAAATGATAATCCAAGAGAATACATGAATGCCTCTTACCATGATCAACATCTAGGTGATTTTCTAGTTTTACAGATATTGGTTCCGAGGGACTACTAGGAGGTGTGTAGAAGATATCATTGTTGGAATCATCATTTTTAGCCTTTAACAAAAAACCTATGCGTTTAACAATCTCCCAAACACTTTTATTGATGTAATCAACCTCTCTTTAAGAAAACACTTGCCCTATAATAGGATCCATGAAATCTATAACTATGTATGTTGGCAACAAATGCGACTCCAAATTGCAATGTCTATTGTACAATAATGTTCTAAATTTAGCTTAAAGCTATGGGGACTCCCACACAATTAAACATGTTTTCAAGAAAAATGATTTTTTTCACATACTTCCCCTAAGAACATTTTTTTGAACACACTTGATGTCATGTTACAAGACCATTGGGAACTCGGCATGTTATGGGTGCATAATGTGGTAAGTTGTCAAAACCCAAGGGCTTTCAACAAGTGGCATTGTAACATGCATCAAAAAGTTAGTACATCATTTGCAAAATATACTGAAGTAGGACTCTTGCTTAAAATAATTGGAGGTTAGTTTGAACAACTTCATCATTGGGGTAACAACGATCAAGGAAATTTAATATCAAAATATGAGTGGTTGGATATTTGGGCCCCATTGTGGTGTGTGTTTTTCAAGGATCATTAATGTATGGATTTGTGGACCCTACCATGGTTTATTTTTGTCAAGGATTAGTAGAACAAGCATGCTTTTGATGGCAGAAATAGAAATAGAAAAAGATGGTGTTGTAGTTGGGATTGTGGATTACAACAATTAAAACATGGGACAACACAAGGATGTGGCAATGGAAGCAATGATAAGAACTATTGTGTTCCCATTATTAAAGAGTCCAGTTGCCATGCCTAATTCAACACTTGACCACCTACCATCACACATCTTTGCTTGGTATGCTTTGATGTATGCTCTTAGTTCAGCATCCATGTAAATTTAAATGGTCCTAAATACCATTATGGTAAATCCATTTTCGTAAGGTTTAGGGTGCAAAACAAGAAAATTTGTATTGTTGGGTTTCCTTGAAAATATTAAGTTGGAATTTTTTTATGCATTTTTTAGTAATCATTTGTTTTGTGCTTTTGGAAGATTAGCAAGGTGCATTCAAGATGGAAAAGATAGGCCTAGGTGAAAAAGTACATGGTGCAATGTGTGTGGAGGATTGCAATAGTGTACACAAAAGTCATGGCAATGTGGCAATGGAAACAATTATGGCCTCTATTTAGCATCCACCCTCGAGCCCTTTTAATTTCAAGGATGTCTCTTGGTGGGTTGAATTGCAACAAACCCCACAACATCATACAAAGAAACTAATGTTATGGAAAATGGTATATGTCACACAAGTTCCATGGGTAAGGGTTGTAGATTTTGTGGCTAACGAAAAAAAAAAGGAAGATGTGTAGTATAAGTTCATTAGGAAAGGTCATTGAAAGAATGAATTTCTACATAATCCCATATCAAATAGCTATCAAAAAAGCACAAGGTAGGTATCTTAATCCCCAAATCTAAATATTCTTCATATTCATATTCACCATGAAACAACATGAAATATATCATTTTAACTAATAAAGGGTACTATATATATATACTCTTGAACAATATGTGGTAATTTCATAAACAACATGGAATGTTTTTCAGATAAAGATCATGATGATGATTATTGGTGATTTGTGATAGTGCATTGTTGTGATTTGTAACATGTTCGTTCAATGTAATGTTGTTGGCTTCAACATGTTGGTTGATTGTAATGTTATTATCATTGACATGTTTGGTTAATGAAAAGTGTTTGTTCTATGTACTGTTTTCATACAATGTAACATGTCAATTCCATGCCTTTGGTAAATTGAATAATTATGTGCAAGTATCATTGTGAATACGGTCCCATCGATTATTCTATAAGCATGCATGGGCCTATGCCCAATATAATTTTGGGGAAGTCTAGTGAGAAGAACAAAAACAACCACAAAGCAACTAACAAGGGCCACAACGGGTCTTGAGTGTCAATGAAAAGGTGAGGCGATTCACATAAGAAAGGTCGTTGTTCTTTCACATTGAAGCGGTTTTACATACACCCAACAATTGCAGAGATATGTTATGCAACATTCTAGCATGTAAACAAGGAAGGACTTGTTGTTCATGGATTGGTCAAAGGTGGGTTGAAGTCAGCATTTTCAATTCATGTATAGAAGATATTTGGGCCTTTGTGTTGGAGCACCTTCAATTGGGTCTTTCCATATATCAAGTCATGAACAAACACAAGGCCCGAATGAAAGAGATGATTGAAACGAATGGTGAACTATCAAGGGACTTGTTCTTGAGTGAGCAAAACATTTGTGACATGGCATGGAAGTTAGCCAAAGAAACGTATAAGAAGAATGAGAATGACGCCCAAAGCGTGCGCATGTGGGTGGCTGAAAACATAGACAAGGTTTCTTTTATCAAGAGACCAATGCTTAGGTTGACAATGGTGGGTGTCAAAGTTGCAATATGCCCTTCACAATTGGAATACAAACAAAATGGCAATGAGATATGATGTCACAACAGGGCCATCAAAGCAATGTCTCTATTGAGTTCACATTTGGAATAAATGAATAAAAGGTATGGGATTTGAACTAGATATTGACATCATTTATGACTTGATGTTCTTTGAACCACTCCTTAAAATACATCACTTGTTTGTTGCAATTTTTGTTGTACACAATGATGGTATTTGATGAATGGTACAATGGGGTCCTTGTGCCATACATTATCACATAAAGCTACAAACAATGTCACCTATCCCCATGGATGGATGCATTAAACAAGAGGTTGTCGATGTTCCAAAGTGATTGGCATATGAATGCCTTCATTGTGGATGATGCAAGGGCAGAGATAAATAACTTGAGGTACAGAAGTGATTTCACTATACAAGGTAGTGCTAGGGAGATATATATGAATAGTTCTTGTTGGTTGTATATGGGGAAATCACAAATACTAGCTACCTTCCTTTCATGTAATCCAAAGAGGTGTGGCCCCAAACAAAAGTCTTTTTATGCTTGTGGCATGTTTGTTGAGCTTAGCTAAAACAAGCTTGCATCAAATTAATCAAAGATGGACCTACTCATGCTAGTTGCATTAAAATCCTTGGGAGAGATTATGCACCACATAAATTGCCTAAAAGTCCAAGAGATGGATGCATGGGCAAAATCTAAATTAGAAAGAGTGGCAAACAATTTGCTTGTAGTTGAAGCATTTTGGTTGTATGTGAAATCTGAGTGGCTACCCAAGACTAGAATGTGGGTTGTAGGTTATTGCAACTTACTTTATGTAGGGCAAGATAAAAGGGTCCAAATACAATAAAATGACCCACACCCACTTGGTTTGGGGGGTGGTAGGCAAGGACTCAGGGAAATTTTTGGAAATTTTATAGTGACATGGCACATAGGGCTTGGTTAGTCTTGAAAAATGTGGGCAAGGTAGGAATTTTGAATTTGTGTAGAAGGTCAATTGTCGTCAATGAAGGTTTAAAGTTTGTCAACATGCAACTAACACGAGTTCAACTAGCTTGTAGTTGGAACACTCGAATGCACTTGAGCATCATAGTTTCCAACAAATTTTTTTTGCAAAGGTGCACTTGAGTGTGTTTTTGTCTCTTTAACATTACTCATTATATATAGAACTTTTGTTTTCAAGTTTTTCATTTGCAAAAATAGTGAAAGAAGGAAGAAAATTGAAGGGCTACATTGTGCAAGTAAAGGGTGAGAATATCAATTGGGCTAGGGCGGCTACCTCAATAGCAAGAGAAAAAACTCGAAGAGAAGAAGTGCGCATCTTAAAAAGTGGTGGATCAGTGGAGCTCTTTGATTTTAATGGAGCTAGGGAGGTTTCGCACAAGCTACCTAGTAGTCTACACGCACTCAAACTTAAAGAACCTAAACCAACAGGCAAATGCATGTATGGCATTTTGCCTATGGAGTTCACGAAGGTTGGCAAAATGCATGTATGGTATTTTGCCTATGGAGTTCACGAAGGTTGGCAAAATTCATGTCTTTTCAATTGATTTATTGAAATAATCGAATGTGAAGGTTTTGCATATGGAGATAAAAAAAACTAAGTTGTCTGAAATGTTCATAGGGCTTCGATTCAACATGGAGGATCAACGGGTTACAACAATGGAAACGTAGGATGCCATCACTGCAAGTGAATGTGACACGCAGAGGTTGGCACATGACATTCTCTTGCTCAAACAAAAGGTATCCATGTATTCTAACATCCCAACTTTGTACAAGATTTGTCTTTATTCTTACTACTACAAATAAAATTTTAAGAGTTTGTCTATTTGAAGGGTTTTTTTTCATTGACGAAATTACTGTCATTTTTGCAAATATGGATCCAATCCCTAGAGCTTGAACTTCAAGCAACATTTGTTTGTTTGTTTCAAGATTTTTCTTTTATTGATGAAATTGTTGTTGATTTTGCAAATGTAGATCCAAACCTTAGAGCTTGAACTTCAAGCTACGTTGAATGAAAAAAGTTGACTTCAAGCAAAAGACACTTTCAAAGAAGAGTGATCAAAATTGTAGGCAACCCATGATCAATGCACTACCTTGTAGAAAATAATGGAATACAGTAAATCTATGATATTAGAGGGTGTGCGAAAATGGGCTTTGATGGGTGAGGTTGCATTTGCAAAAATTGAAATGGAGTGCCTGAAGATTGAAAACTTCATAGTTACAACCAAGCAAGAAATCCAATTATTGGAGGTTGAAGAAAAAGTTGTTGAAAAACAACATGAGGCCACGAAAAAGATGGGGGGTAATTCATTTTGGCCTAAACCCATACTTCATCCCAGTGTAAATTTTGATAGGTTAGGATACATACAGATCAAACCTTGCGGGATTTGTGATCAGGGTTTTCATTACAATGATATAATAGTAACATTTTGTAGACATACCTTTCACCATTTTTGTTTATCTAAAATGTTGAGGGATGGCAACTCATGTTCTATATGTGAGCAAGTGTTACATCTTGACTAGTGGTGTAGTTTTGGGTTTTATGATGAGGACAATGATATGAGAAAACAGACAAATGACATGGGTCTTGAAAATCAATGGGAAGCTATTAGAGCTTCCCTTCAAGAAACAACCTCTTGGTTGTTGTTACCTTTAGGTAAACACATAAAACCTTACTTTCTATTTGAATTATTTTTTAAAATATTGAACATCAGATCCTAGCTGAACTTTGTAGATTCTGATTCCAATCAAGATTGTTTCAATGGTTATCTTTAGTACACCACTAAGTTTCAGAAAGATTGGATGCATTAGGAGTAGGCAACACTTGGTGGATGGGGTGATTAAGGTTGGGCAAGACCACATTTAATTTGATGTTGTGGTTTTCAATCCATGAACCTACTTGCTGGTTTGGAATACCTCCACTCGTAGTATGTGTGGTTGTTGGAGTGGTTTTCTCATTACACCTAGTGGTACACTCATTAGTTTGGTTCTTACATGCTTAGGGTGGTTAGAAATAGCACTAAAAAATGTTTGTTATCTTATTGTAGTGCTTCAATGATTTGTCTCATGACATGGTCATGAATGTGGTTGTCATAGTGGTTGACTTAGGAGTCTTGAGGTGATTGTCATTTACTTAGGAGTCTTTAGGTGGTTGTGGTTAATGTAGTGTTATGGACATAGAATTAGTGTTGGAGTGATTACCAAAAGTACTTAAATCCTAAAATGATTAAGTAATGAAGTAATATGGTGGTTTGTGATTTAAGGTATATTGAAAATAGTTCTAGTAAGCATTAATTCGGTGGTTAGTGTGGTTTGTGGTTTATAAAAAACAATCTAGTGAGGATAATTCTTGCTTATGGTTTGTGGTTTATAAATGTAGTCTAATAAAACTTGTGTTTATAATGTTGGTTTTAAGGAAGGCAAAAATGGGGAATTTAAAGAGCTTTCACAAGTTTACTCACATGTGCATTTGTTAATGTTGTGGCCGAATTATCTAGGCTATAGCCAATTGAGCATGGTTCTACATGCACATTTGACCATGTAGAATTAAGGAGGCACAATTTTCCAACTACAAGTGGTAGCCCTCTTGATGAGTTGGTGTCTTGTATAGGAAGTGTAACTGTAACACATTTACCATCATTAGAAGCAATAACCACGAATGAAGGCGAATCCCCTTTGAAACAAACAAATGTAACCCAAAATCCAAATGTGGACTCCTTAGAGCATAGGAGGTTTAATTTGTTTTCAAGTGAACTAGCCATTTCTAACGATGTCTTGTTGAGTTCCAACAAGATGATTAGGAACCAAATGGATTTCACGGTTGTTGCACCCACAAAACCAATGAATAAAAGTGGAGGTATGTAAATGTGTTGTTTTTAAATCATGTTGTCATTTTTCAATGGTGATAATTTTTTTGGCATCAAATGGCCAATTCTCTAATATACTCATTGATTTCATATTCAATGCAGAATTGTTTGATCATAATGCACATATGCAAGAAGAGCTTGAAGAAGCCAATCAATAGCTAACAAATTTGGACAACTCAACTTGCACAATAGATGCTAAATCTTCACAACTTGGAGCTAGATATTCTTTTTAGTCTAAGTGCAAAGCTCTTGATGACATTCTAGCTAAAAGACCGACATCTGAATCTAACTTATCAAGTCAGCAAGCATCAATTCCAACAGAGAATTTAATCTTTGAGTTGATCCGTTGTTGTGCTAGAAATTTCCATCAAAATTCCAAACTTTTGGTCACATGATGCATATTAACATAATTTGTTCTCTCTATGTGATTATCAAATGTAGCCAGTATCTTGAAAAGGATTAACACACTAGTAGACTAGCATGCAGTTCATAATCCATGGAAAAAGGCATATCAAAGGGGATCAGTAGTTGGCAATTCCAAACCCAAGTCACCATCCAAGAAACAACCCAATGTTAGTTCACTTAGGACAATCTACACTCAAAAATAAGTTGAGAAAGAAATGGCACCACCAGCTTCTACAACCCGTAATAAGAATAAAAATTGGAACTAGAATGCCATTCATTAGTTACATACTAATATGTCATTCATGTCTTGGCTTCTAGTTCTCTTTATAGTGCATGTCTTGTCAATTTCCATGAAGTAGGATGTATAGAGGTTGGCTTGGGATGAACCTAAAGAGATTGCATTTTTGGACGTCAAGGAGTAGTTGAACTACTTCAAATGGTTTTTGATTATCTCTGCAACATATAAATCACATGTAGTCTCTCAATATGCTTGGGTTATTATTTTTGTTGTTTTGCAAGCCTTAACTTTTGACTTTTCCATGGGCTTGTTTTTAACATGTTATAATATTTTTGTTTTCAAGTTTTGCATTTTTGATGTCACTTTCAAACAATTCTCATTTGCAAGTATTAATTAACTTGCATTTTGTGTGATTTTGGATAATAATACATTCTATGTTTGAACACTACATAGATTTCAAATATTTGAGTATTGCATGGATTTCAAGTGTGAATATTGCATGGATAACATTACATCAATACAATGGATATTGGGATGTAATGAACTATTGTGGCAAGTTGGGCTTCTTTGTGGTAGGCTGATTTGCACGCTAGAGACTTGGTGTGCAAACTCCATTACCAAAATGTGAGTATTACATGGATTTCAAGTGTTTAAGTATTGCATGGATAACATTACATCAACATAACGGATATTGGGATGCAATGAACTATTTTGGTAAGCTGGGCTTCTGTGTGGCAAGTTCTACACACCAGAAACTTGGTGTGCAGACTCCATTAAATAGACCAAATTTTGTAATTAGAAGGAAGGAAAATTGCAAATGAGATTTAAGATGGATTTGAGGTTGGCCTTTAAGAAGAAACGTTGTTGTACACACATGTTAACCATTTCAATTATTGTTGGCTACATATAATAATGTAACAACCAATTCTTGAACAAGTTTCAATTGTTTTCAAATAGGCTTTAATACATGGGGGGCCTAAAATAGTTCAACTTGATAGGTTAAATATGTCCTACCAATAAAAAATTCAATGATTTTAAAATTTTTAATGAAGACATAAATCCAAGAATGGCAAAAAAACAACAAGGTCAACCCATTTTTGATATAGTAGCTACCTACATTGTGAACATAAATCTTGGTAGTCACAAAACATCTTTCAACATTCCATAATGCCATGAACATAAAGCTTGGTAAGACCATAAAAAAAAATTCCAACATGGATTCATAACTGATGCACCCCCCACACTCCTTGAAAGACTCGAATGCAAGTTTGAAAATGAAAACAACAAAAGAAACATGAATTGGGGTTTTTCCCTAGCTCACAACACTTTAGGGGTAGAGGGGCATGCTAGAGCTCTAGGATGGGGATTAGGATGAGTGACAAGTGGGTCAATTATTCACACAAACTTACACAAACTAAACAACAAGTTGGTTAATGCATAGTTGGAACACTTTTGGTGCATGGATGAATCACGGGCATATACAGACTCACAAGATTCACCACGGCCTGGACTTGGGGGAAACCATCACCTTCCCCCTTATAGTATTTTCTATGATTAACCATGGGGGCTACATCCAAATGTCATTTTGTCCTGGGACTCCCAAGTTGGGAGTCCATAAATTCCCAAAATTGGGGCTTTTGGCAGTTTGGAGGGCCATAACTTCTTGTGCAAACCTCTGATTGAGGTGAGGTCTAAAACAAAGTTATAACACTCATTGAGAACTTTCCAAAAATATGTGGCATGCCACCTACACACACCTATTTTAAGGCGATTTCCAACTTTTAATGGTCAAAAATCAAATTGGAACTTTGACTTTCGACCCTTCGTTTGGCTATAATTTGTGTCTTAAGTACTCAAATGGGTCATGCAAGCCCATTTTAGACATTTACATTTCAAGAGCTTTTCAATGGTATAAAAAACTCTATAATCCAATAAGTTTGACCTTTGAAATTCTTTTTTGAAGTTTCGGGACTCCATAAGGCTTTTAATTCCCAAAGTGGGAATCCACTTGGGAGTGTGTGGGTTCATTCCCTCACACTCCCGGGAGTGGAAATGTGACTTTTGGGTTGCATTCTTGGCTCGCACCTCTCTATGCCTTTGCCTTGGTCATGAACCCAAGGTTAGGGTCATGACAATAACAACACTATTTGTAATGCCTTAAACCCATTCAATTTGTCCATCAAAAAAAATTCCCCCATAGACAATGTTATAAAAATAATAAGTCCAAGAGTTTAAGGCATGATTTAAACTACCAACTTAATTCCTAACACTTGACTTTTTTAGTGCCTTCATATGTTAGCTTGTGTAGGGAGCTCCAACTATGGAGACCATGAGGACCCAAAAAGCACAACTAGTAGGCCAAAGCACCATTGTTCTTGTTGTGAACCTGCATTGTTGCCCATTCCCCCCTGTTGTAACTTCCTACACAATGTAATGTACTTAAAAATTGGCCTATCATCAAATAGATTTAATAAAATGCATGTGGTACATTACAACTTGACCCACAACAATGTACTAGGAAGTAAAGTTAACCTAACAACTTGACAAAAAATAAACATTTAGCATAGAACATATAGGTGACAAAATGAAACATGGTGCATGACTCTTACCTTTGTGGAATAGTTACAGTGTGGCAAGTACTTCCATGATGTCATTCCTTCTATTAAGCTCCTTTCCTTGCTCCTCCAAATATATTTAAATTTTGTAATCTTCGAATCTTGATAACATCAAAATCTTAATCTAGTAATTGAAAAGCTTCTAATGCCTCTAGAATGAGTTTTGTCACATCATCTTTAAATTCATAGGTAGCATAATTTCCCTTCACCATATGGCTTGTAGGTGGCAAAGAAAATTTTGAAGCCAAGATCAAATGTGAAAACACAAATGTTAAAGGCTAATCATCTTAAAGAAGGTAGGAATGGCTTCCTACTTATAATCATTCATCCCAATAACCTCTAACAACCATGTCACCTTGTGTCTATTCATTCCCATCATAATTTGTGAAAGATTCATCCACGACATGAACACCCTTTTCCATTAGCATCAACCAAAAAGGTTCATCAATTGTAGTAGGTATTGCAACATTATCACCTGGATGTAGGTTGTCAACAATCCATTCGCCCCCGATACCTGCCTCAATGTCTTCATTGGGGTCATACATGATATCCCGCACCTCTAAAATATTCTTAGGCCTTAAATATATCAATATCCATTTCGGCACATGGTCTTTGTTAACACAGTGGGTTTCAAAATCTCTACCCATACAACTTTCATAGAAGCAAGAAAGTTGACGATATTGGCAAAGGGTGGGATCTTTATGTGAAAAAGATCATACTTGGTGTTTAACCCTGCTACCCTTCAGGTCTCACATTCAAAGCTTTTGCTCCTATCAATATTTCCAACTTTCACCTCATGGAAGAACTTGTTTATGTGTTGTCCAACATTTAGATGGGCTACATGGTACTTGTTTGCTTTAGATTTTAGGAACGCCACAACTTCTGCAACATTTTGAATCTTCGTACTCATGGATTTAATTTTTTCTTTTTGAATTTCTTTTTTCAATAATGCCCCTACTCCATCCACCTCCCCCTTTCCATGCCTAGTGGCAAAAAAATTCCAGATTAGTGAACATCCATCAGTATTACTAGTAGATGTGGTGAGATAAGGGTACCATGATACAAAATACCATGCACATGTGCTCTTGAACTACCCTGAGTAGCCATCTATCCACACAATGTGTTGCCTTGGAATGCAATTAACACTTTGCAAATCCTACTAATGAAGCATGAAGGCATGTTGAACAAATAAGGAATCATACTAAGGTCATTAAAAACATGGTAGTGAACTTCCTTAAGGACGAGTTTGGATTGGTAGGGTCAACTAGAGGATTGTGTCGGTAACTAATGTGCACTAAAATACTAACCTAAAAGTTATGCCAATGCATATTCTGAACTTCATTTTGGATATTCATTGTGTAACTTTTGAAGAAATCCACACATGACAAAATTGTATTTGATGGCAGATTTTCTAAGCATTGCCTAAGACTAAACCACTAAGCAATATAATAATGCATTTATATTATGTCTAATTTATGCATTAGACATTGAGACTTGGTTCTTTATTGATGACTTATCAATCATGCATTTACATAATTAGTTTGGGGCATAGAACAAAATGAAAGAAATTTAATATTTGCATTGAAATAATCACCACAACTACAACAACCAAAATTGCTTTTGTAAAACCTGGTGCTTTTATACCCATTGGAGCAACCAATGCAAGTCTATATTTATATTATAACAAATACCATTGCTTTTAGATCTACTACACAACAACCAATGCTTGTAGATTCATACCAGCAAACAACATTTAATGGATTTGTTGTTGTTGATCCATTGCAACAACACTTCCATCATTTGTTGATTTGTTATTGCTAATCATTCAAAAATGGAAGGATATTTATTGTTATTGCCGAAGCTTTAAGCAACCATTACATCATGAAATACTTCTAGCTAGCTCTAGAAACCCAAGTTTCCAATAAACAAACCTACAATTTAAGAATAAATATCTATAATTTAAAGTTTTACAAATATCAATGAACAGATTCAACCCATTAAGTTTCCAAAATTTTGATCATTTAACAAATATTCCAAATTTTGGAATATACAAAATTTCTTGTGCCACATGTTCCATCAACAAGCTTAAATTTTTACATCAATTTGAGCAGATTATGTAATGATCATCAAATAGCTTGATCTGGGCAATGGAGCAACTAGTTACAACATACAAACCCATTCAAACAAAATGATTGTCAAGGTTGAAATCACAATACTTTGCATTGCAACATCTAATGTTTTCATGTATCATCATAAAGAAAATGGAAATTTCAAAAAGATTGATCTCCATTAGAATGCAACATACTTAAACAACAATTGCCATAAGATTATCTTATTTATCTAGACCCTATTCCATTTCTTGTGTAATGTTGAAATAAGTGTAACCATTATTTCCTTTAGCACACCATTGTTGCCTTGAAAACATAAATATCAATTTGCTTCTTAAAACAAAACCATAGCATCTTTTTAAGCACAAGTACTGCTGCCAATGTTGCCTTAAAAACAACTAGTGTTGATTTTTGCATTAACATTGTTGTTTAACTAGCACAATTGGAGCTAAAGCAACCAATGCTTCTCTAATAAGCATCCTTAAGCACAACCAATGCTTCTATAAGCACAACCGATGTTTCCTTAAACTTCCTTAAGCACAACCAATGCTTTTTAAGCACAATTAGTGTTTTTTTAAACACAACTAGTGTTGTAGTCCTTATGTAAAAAACATTTTTTTTATCACAAGTACATAGTTCCTTGTATAAATAATCATTTCATTAATTAATGAGGACATTCCTTACATAAGCAAGGTGCATGCTTATTCTTGAAGGAGTGGTCATGAAACCATTAGATAATCCTATTCACCATTGTACTTCTATACAAACCAGTGCTACTTCTATAATGTATTGCTGCCTCAAGCACTCTATGGTTTTTATTTTAGTTAAAAGAAACATAATACCATAATAACATATTATATAGTGCTACAACTAGGTCTACATATCACCGTCATGGAAAGTAAACACCCACATTCATAGACTAACACTAAAGTACTCACATAAATAAAAAAGACAAGATCAAATTTTTTTCAATTGTGCAAAAGAAGAAAAGAATGTTACAACACATCGGAATTTTACTTGTGAAGCTTGTAATAATGTGCCGCATGCTTTTCATGCACCTTTATAAAAATGTGCCGCCTCACCACATCTTTCCAATTAGGAGAAATCATAATTTGAGAAGTCCAAAATTGAATCACAAGATCTCTGATGGATGTAGGCAAGGTGTGAAAATGTCTTGACCTCTTTTGAGTAATCCAAAATGCATTGTTGACTGTATCCATCAAAATTTGTCACTCCAAGACCTTTTTGATGTTTTTTTGTCAACCCCCAACACCTTAGTAACACTTCTATTACTACCAATTGATGAACCATAAGTAAGCATACATACAATGTCTTTGGCAACCACAAGTTAAGTCTGCTTTGGACCTACCAAATGACTTGTGATCCCATATTTCATGTTGCACAAGATTCTTGATTTTGTTTGATAGATTGCACATTAATAAGATATGCAAGAACTGCATTTTGTAGGATAGAATGATCGAGAAACTTCTTGATGATAGCATGTTGAATGGAAGGTTCAAAATCCTTGATAAGTTCTAGGGCAATTGTTGCTAGCTTTCTAGCAATCTTGGCAATCACCTTTTGTAACTGTTTATCATAACTTTCAAGAGTTATAGAAAAAGACTTAACAACTTTTGATTGAACAAACTTTTGTAACTTATTTTCAAGAATTTTATGAGCTCGTTACCTCTTAACACATTTTCGTGTGTTGGCTCTACACTTAACCTCATACTAGCTTTGATAAACACTCCTTGGGCTATAGTTTCCTTCACCCCAAACATTTACATCTTGAATGTCATTTGCAACTTCTTCACCCCCTTCTAACAGAAGGTTTCATTTGTGCTTGACCATGTTTTTGTTGTCGAGAGCTTTGTAATGAAACCCACCCACAAATAAAGGACAATCATGTAAACTTTGAACCATCAACTTTTGCTCAAAACTTGAAAACTAGCAAAGATAACTTGAGATAGAAAATGTTTTGATGTAAAAACCCTATGTGAACCTATTTTTTCTAGGTTTAAATGCACTTTATTTAAAGATGAAGGGCATTGATCAAGTTTGTCATGTGTAACAAAATCATCGCAACCAATTCCCTGGCTTTCAATCCATGCATACATGACTTATGAACCCTAGAAACCTTATTTTATGCATACATTCCCAACTGGCTATATAGCATCTTTCAGTACCAAACTAGTCCAAAACGAGATTGGAGTAAACAACAAGCTATTCTGTTCATTTCTCTTTCAATAAAATTTTTTGGGATGCATCTCAACATATCTATAAGTTGCTTGTAGCTTTGTCAAATGTTTCCGTTCATAACAACAACAACTATCATGCTCAAAATTCAAGTCTAATGTGCCTAGAGAAATTATTCTTAGAAGCGGCTACCTCAATGGTTTCTCTACAACGTCTATGTTTCTACTACATTCTTGAACACATAAATGAACCCTAACGGAAGTTCAAAGTATGCACATAAAGTATGCACATAATGCACATTGACAAAGCAAAAGCTCACGTACCATAGTAGAATTAAAACCTAAATGGAACTCTTGCTCATAATGCACACTTGCCACACATACTTTAAACTTGACATTACACTTCAACCCTATAATGTTAGACCTTTAACTACAATAGTCAAAAAAAGTTGTCAGACATCAACTAAAACTTTCCATTTAATTCATCCATTGAGCCTTTTATCCATTAGGATTGGAAACCTTCATTTATTTGAAGGTCCTTAATGTTCATATAGGATATTAATCATGATCTTTACTTATTTTCAATTTATTTGACATTAAAATATATTAAATGTATCGTTATCTATATTCAATTTAATAAATCTAGTAAGTATAAATTTTAATATCAAATAAATTGAAAATAAGCAAAGATCATGATTAATTCAATTTAATTTCTCCAAAACATCATTAAATACCATAAATTTTAAATTTTCAAAGAGGAAAACTTGTCCAATTAAATACACATAATGTACAAAAATGAATTATAACACCACAATTCATGATTATAAAGGAATGCATATAAATAATAAAAATGTGTATTTGAAAAAAATCAAATGTATTGTGTTAATTAATGTTGCAAAAGGATTGTTACAACTGGTTACAATGTTAAGAAAGTCCTTAAAGACATGCAAAACTTGACAAAATCATTTCAAACTTTTGGAGAAGTTCAATAAATATTTATTAAATGTACTCCTTGAAAAGATTTTCATTTGACAATGTTATTCCAAATGAAATGTCTCTTAACCATGAATTCTTAAGACTGGTTACTCCTAGAGCATGTTGTTTTACTGTATTCGCACCCAAAACTGCAACCATTGAAAACTACCATGCCAATCTAAAAGTAACCTTTTGTTCATCCAAAGGTAGGTTTCACGATAGATAGGTTGGTTGGGTGATACATGCACTAGTTGGTGATGTATTACTACATTATTGGTATAATGCACTATGAAAAAGTCATGGGTTTGTGCTAAACATGAAACAAGAACAATTTGTCGTGCATGTTGTCCTCAAACCAAAAATGATTCTTGATTCACATGTCACATTACCAGTTGGACCTTTATGAAATGACCCTTGTTATATCAAAAAAACATCCACACAAGAAATATTAGGTTCATAACCCATAATCTGAATGGGCTTCATGTGACTATCCATGTGCATAACATGGAAATATATGCAAGCACCTAGTCAAGGTGTTACATCTTTTCCATCCAGAACTTGTGGAAAATGCATTACTGTGCTACCTTGAAAGGAATTGTTGTAGGAGGTCTCCAACATTTTTTCAGTCCTACTCAAGTAGGATGTTCACCTAGCAACATTCAATATATTCCCCCAACATCAAGAACACCAAAAAATTTATCAAAAGCAGATTCCATTTATTTATTACATGCATTGTTTCAATGTGACATAATTGTGATGATTTAACAACAATGCTACTAGGGTAACTTGCACAAATAATATATCCAAATATCCATCTACAAATCATTTAACCCTTACGTTAGGCTACATTCGATCAAACTAATTGTATTTTGATGTTCATTAATAAGTTATATAAGATGTTACACATCATCAAATATGTGCGATGTGCACAATTTGAAAAGATCTAGCTACTTCATGCGCCTAAGTGAACATTAGAACATGTTAGTTTACATGCAATAGGTAAGCACATGTTGGAAAAAAACATGAGAGTAGTATGTTGTATTGTTCCAGTCCATGTTTTTGGTAAATGAATGGTTATCATATGGTACAAAGTCTGGTGATAAGAATAGGGACCTATTAAACCTTAGTGCATACAATAGATTGATCACAAAATATAGTGTGACCCATATGATCTATAAATAAGTTAACAACACGTTACAAATCTCCCAAAATGTTTTTATGTATCAATGTTATTAGTCTAGCACATCACATTTCCGTGCTTGTGACACATGTTTAGGTTTTTTGCTTAGGGCAATGGGAATGGGTCTACATATCTCTCTTACCATTTAAGGGGGGCCTTTGTCCCACCAGAAACAGGGGATTCATTCAGAGTGCCCTTTAGAAGTGTCATCAATGGTGTACAAAGAGAAGAGAATGTTTGTAAATGATGTGGAACCTAAGGTTGCATATTATTGCGATCACCATGCAACATGGCATGTGTTGTCATGGAACTATGAAGAATCACCTTGTGTTGAAAATTTGTATTTTGAATGCGGAATGTGAGGGGGTGCATACCCCCAACTATGATCCTTCACTTTCGATTCATCCACTAGTGCTTGGACAACACAACATTGAATATTCCTTGCCGATACCTCCCACCATGAACCACCTTAATCACATTGCACATTTTGTATGGTCAAGTACATAATGCAATATTGATTGTTACATGGTCTAGGGTTTACTACTGATTTCATGTATTTTCATATAAAACAACAATTCATAAACTAGTCACCCTATGTATTTATCTGAGCCAAATAAGTTATAATTATATTACCATGTAGCATACCACGAGAAATTGGGGTTCAATTCACATGATCAAAAGGTAATGAAACCAATGTCCTTCACTCTTGCAGATAGGTTTTAAAGTTCAACACAACCTGGTGGCCACATTCCCATGAATTCTTTTGAGCAAATACCTTGGGAATGATGCTATTGACATTCACAAAAGTTGCAAAGTTACATAGTTTTGAATCATCTTCATTTAGGCCCCTTGATAGGGACCATGCAATACATACGTAACATGCAAATTCCCTAGATGCTGCATCATTGTGGAACCTTGGAATAGAATCATAGTGAATGCACTGCTTTTCCTCATGGATGTAAAGGTACCAATGATCTTTGTCCAAATATGGCACAACCATAGTGTTTTTCAAGTTTGAACTATGCTTGAAGTACTTAGTCCCCCACCGCTTTGTCCCCCCTCCATTTTGAACTTCATTTTGTAATACCCTAGAAGCTTTTGCAATTAACAAAAAGTACATGTCCCTATTTAAGATGACGTTCTACGCAAAGGTATGAATAAGCATGAAATCCAACCATTTGTTGGACATGGGTGCTTCAAAGTCTATGAGATGCTCTATATCACTAAAGAATATGTCAATTTCCATACTTTTGAAACCCTTGAAAAAGACAATGTAATCAAATGTGTTTAGAGTTGCATCATTTTTCAATTCATCCAACAACTTGTTAACCCTGTAATGGAAACATGAAACAATACACCAACCATGTTACTAGTTCAAGTTGCAAATGTGGGTAGCAAGATTGAACATGAACACATTCCAATTAAATAATGGGAGTAAAATAAAATTACCTTAATGTTTCCCACAAATGTTTTGGTGAGTCATATTTTATAAACATAGCAACACATTGTGGTGTTCTCATACACAATGATTGTTGGTAGACGTTGTCAATGGTTAGAGGCTACACCACATCAAATTGTGTATAATCACCAAATTGTGACTGGGTTGCTAATGCAAGCTCTTGGTTGAGGTTTCTAGCTAGCCAGTCAACGTTAGTTATGCACTCAATATCTTGAAATGGTAAGCACATTTGCGAATTTGACTTGGTTGGTTCAACTTAGGTGGGATTACTAAGTTGACTATGGGCTAGATGTTTGATCTAAATTGGTTCAATTCCATTACATTCGTAAAGTTCAATCCTATTGCAACCTATGTGAAAACCCTTGCAAGTTGTGTGATTGTATGTAGTTGTGAAAAATGCATACATTGTTGAATAGGAAATTGATACATTGGGACGATTGTGTCACATAAAGAAACATTATTAGTAATGCCTTTGGATGTTTGGTGATTACTATAACCATGGTCTACAACTACAACCATTAATCGTGAACCTTCACCACCCACTAGGTAAGGGTGCACCTCCTTGGCATTGCTAGTTATGTTGGCACTCAAACCTTCAGCATCACCATGAGAAAAAAAATTCACAACATCAAAGTCTGTAACATCTTAACCCACAAATAGTCATTCCTCGGCAAGGAACCATTACATGTGACAATCCCTCATCTTGTTTTGTGTGGTTATCCTTGATTCATGTTCCATGCCACTACTTCGCATCTTGGAATGCCTCTTAACCCAATTTAGGGCAAAAAATTGATAAAGGTAAATGTTTGCCTTGAAATATTTATAATTATCTAGATGTTACATTTGAAATTTGGAATGCCCCCTAACCAAATTTAAAGCAAAACAATTGTTAGGGGTATGTGTTTACCATCTTAAATCATGTTACAACCCCCACAACTTGGAATGTGCCCATGTATATGAATTTAGGGCAAAATAGTTGATACAATGCAATGTTTGCCGTCTTAGAACATGTTACAGTTGAAATTTGGAATGCACCCAATGTTAATTTAAGGCAAAATAGGTGATATAGTGTAATGTTTGGCATTTTAGACCATGTTACAATAATTACCCATAGATGTCATAGTTCAAAATTGGAATGCACCTTAATTGAATTTAGTGAAAAACAATTGATAAAACTAAGTGTTCACCGTCATAGATCATGTTACAAAAATGTGTTAGAGTTTCCTTTGGCAATTGAATACACAAATGTGCATGCTACACATAACATATTCTTGATAATTGAAATAATTGTGTTGGTGGGTAAGACATACAAACCTGTTCTTGCAATAACCCAACCGAGATCAATGTCTTTTCGTCACATCAACCATTTTGTGAATGTGGAATTGAAGGAATTCGCAAGTGCACCCCAAGCATGAATCTACTAACCATAAAGAAAATCCTTCCTATTGCCCATTGCAAATTCCTGGATGGCTCGTGATTGGACATTTTGTGACCACGTATAGAATTTTGGCCACCAATTGGAATAGTATGTTAGATTTTAAAATTCTTCCCAGGCTTGGGCTTGCCAACCCTCTCCACTCAATAACCCCATCCCACCTACAAATAACATGGGCCTTTCTTCTTGCATCATTGCAAGGATTGTCTACCATTGCCTACTATTTGAGCCCTTTAAAAATCCATTGTTTGTAATTTCTGTCAATATCACCATGCATTGTGGACTAGGGGAATGTTTATCCCTATTGAAAATGTGTAAAACCTAAGAAACCTTTGCACACCATGGCACTGGGTAAAACATAACAACCTTTTCCATGCTACAAATTTTGTCACATATGGTTATGGCCTCATTATTGTTATGTGTCCAAGGGAAGGTGGGGGCAAGGGCTCACAAAGAAACTTACTACAAAATGTGGGTGTAGTTCATTAATCCATGTTCACTAGACCAGTGAATTCATTATTTTCCAGCTAGTTATTGTTTACTAAAACTAGTGAATTCATTCAAAATCCAGTGAAATCACTTGGTGTATAAGGGCACCTTTTGTTTTAGTGGAAGGAATTGTTGTGAAGATGTCAAAAAATGGGTGCCAACCCCATTTTCTTCGCTCAACTTCTGAAGTAACAACTCCATCAAAGTCCCGCATTTTGTTGTCCACATGCTTAAAAATCCTCTTCTCATGCTCCTCCCACCATTGGGCTTCAAGCTTTGTATTATCTCATTTAAGTAACTTGTATTCAATATAATCAATTAATTTATTGAATTCATCATATGAGGTTGCAAGGTTCACCACATGACTAAGAACAATGCTAACTATGTTTTGGTGGGAGCATGTGCAACAATGTTGTATGTGTAAAATAAATGCAACCAAAAATTTAGAGGTTGGAATTAAAGTGATGAGAATGGATTGCATGTCACATGTTTTTTCTTAAACAACAATCCAACCATGTACAATGTTATAAACATGGCAAGACAAATCAAATATTCATAAATATAATAGTAGAGGGGTGTATGACTTATTTGATCTTTGTGAGTCCAAAAACCAAATGATGTCAATCCATGCAAGCCATAAACATGATGTCAATCCATTCATCCCATCCTTCCAAACAAGTTTGATAACTTGCAAGCCTATCCTTGAAGTTGTCCAAGGAAGAGCTCTCCTAATCAAACTTCCTCAACATGTGTGGAAGTAAGTGAAACAAGCTAGGTTGTACTTCGATTAGTAGAGGTATGGGTAGTTCACATGGGACCGTGACATGTTGATTAACTTCCGCCTCCACAAGTTTCAAAAAATGATTTTGAGCACTTTCAATGTCTTTCAATGTGTGTAAATTCCACAAAAAAACGTACAGGTGCAATGGAGATGGATGGATGTGTGAAGGATTCTTAATACCTTGATTTTCCCCTCCCATGTTGTGATGAGGTGGACTTGATACACATGAACCAATTGCTTTTAACATGTCGTGGCAAGTGTTATGGCCTTCAATATTAATGTCAACTTTGTTATCCCATTGTTGTGCATGGTCAAGTGAGTTCAACACCTGCACATGACTATCTCATCAATATTACTACCAACAATGGTAATTGTATCTTGATAGTCAATTGGGTTTCCTTGGTCATTTGATGTGCAAATTTGGGTTTTTTCTATGACACATCCACTATGGACACATCATTTGATGTACTTGCATGTTGCATTTTGGGCAATGGTTCCACATTTGATTTTGGCATCTCTGCTAAAGGGAGGCTTTGGTAATAATTCTTTAAAAGTTTTGAATTTACACACTTGGACATGAACATGCTTGTGATTAATTAGAGTTTTCTCCAATGTTGTTTATGCATGAACATCAACTTGGGTATGTAATTTTAATTGAATCAAAGAGGCATCATTATTCTCAATCTACCACTTAACACCTTTGATAGTTAAGCAATAGCCAAATTGGGAAACATTGAAATACAAATGGGTTTATTTGTTTTTGGGTCAATGGGAACATCTGTGCATCCTTTAGACCTATGGTTAAAAAGTCATAGCTTGAACATTCTCCTCCACAATATACACATTGGAAGTCAAGATGGTCCTTATCATCATTTAATGGTGTCACTTGTGATGAAAATATTTCCAACAGAAGTTCATTATAAAGTTCAGGAGTGACCCATTACTCTATAAATTGAGTAGGTGTCAACTTCACATAGTACCTCAACAACATTTCAAACCCATATGGCCTTCCTATCTCCTTATTCTTTGTAGCCATATTAGACAAAATCTCCAAAACATTAAACTCTTCCAATTGCCGTAAGACTTTGTGTTATTTCCTATTGCAACGTAGACCCACCACCATGTTAAAAGGAACTATCTGACAACTAATTATGGCCATAGTTGTGCAAAGAAATAATATATATCTAATAACGCCTAAGCATAATTTCTATAATATAAAATCTCCGCAATCCTACATTTCTTCTTTGCTACTTGGAGGCCTTTGGCCTTTTACATGGCTTTAAACCTTTATGGTGAATTTTCATATTTGAACATGAATTTAGGGTTTGGCAACCATGTCATCATGACTATGCATTTGTTGCTTGCCCATGGCTGTTACAATATCAATTCCCAAGTTACGGTTCACCCCATGTTACACCACAACATGCATTAAACTTAGAAAAGGAGAAGTACCAAACACTGAGATTGGTAGATTCTGCACAAACTCGAATGCATATACTTGGATCATTGTATTTTGTGTAATGCCCACAACACCTTTCAAAGATCGTGACCTTGGTTGGCAATATCGAAGATGAACTTGAAAGTGTGAGGATGACTTTTGTCAAGCACTTACAACATGGCACATCATGCACATCATTGTCTTTTTTCAAACACTTCCAAGAAAGCCCAAAAGCTTAAATTTGAAATGAAAACCTTGGTGAACTAATTAGTTGCAGCATGATCACTAAACTTTTCCCAAATATTTTGATTGTTATGACCTGAGCATTTGTGGGAATGCATATGTGGTAAAAGCTCAAACAAAGTCCAAACTTTCAAGCCCAATTTCTGTTTCAAAAGAAGCACACATGAACCGAATAGCACTTTAAGATTAAGGTGTTACATCAAACTTGAATTTGCTAGAAGCATGAAAATTCATTTGAAAGATCAAAACCAAGAAGACAGAAGAAGAAAAAGCTGAAACATGGCATGCTGAAAAGCCAAACATTGGAAAAATCCTAATGGGGGGATGATCAGCCATTGACATGCATGGGGCATGACATCCCATTTTGTTGATGAGGATGGGGATGACATGATAGATTACAAATTTGATGTAGCATGAGTATGTTCCACAGATGTTCCCTTTCCCTCTCCTTTTCAGCATTCGAACGATTTTTTTAGTAAAACATGTCAGGCAGTACTTCTGTAGCTAACCCATTTACAATCTTAGGCCTGTTTTAATATTTTCCCTTAGTTTTTATTGTAACTTAGGCAGGGTAGTAAAAACAGCAATTAGTATGTCCATTGGTGCTGAGTATGTGACCCTGCAAAACTCTTTCTCACATGCAAGTTCAGTTATTTACTTTTTCTTCTCACCCCCACCCATAAAACTAAACTGGGACTGCAAATAGGTGGGAGACTACTAATAGGAAACCACCTAGACCAATTGTTATCATTGGCCAATCAGAAATAAGGACCAGTAGTTAGATCATATTTATTAACTCTTCTCTGGGAGGTGTTAGGCTTTTGCTTTGGCTTTTACCAGCCTCAACATGGTGTGTAAAAATGTTGAGCCAAAACCATTGTGTTGAGCCAAACTGGCATATTTTGACTTTTCTTCATCCAATTTTAATTTGCAGGGTCACATACTGAGCACTGGTGGTTTGCTCTAAGCTAATTAGGGTGATTAGGTGAGGAACTGGAACCTAATGGAAAAATGTTTCCTGTCCACCCACCATCCATCCTTTGCCGTGTGCTGGTGGCTGTTGGGTTCATTCTGGCCCACTTTAATCTTAGGATGATGCTCCATGTGCTGCACAATTTCCCATAAGTATCATTACATTACAACAATTCTTTGGATAGAGATTCAGGGACAATGGATTATGGGACTAAAGGAGGAATATCGGTGAACCCTTTCTAAATAGGGCAAAATGAATTTGCCTCCCTTACTAAAAGATGGAATAACATCAGGTAATGTACTCTGGATTTACTTATTTAGTTGCTAAAATTATTGCTTTGTCTATCGAAGGGTTAGAGATGGTATGTAAACATTGTAAATTTTTTAATTTTTTTTCTTTACAGCATTAAGCCCAAAGTAAAAATGCAAAATTAAAAAAAATATGTTTCTTTAGGGGATAAACTGATCAACCTCACAAACACCCCAAAAAGAAAAGTTGAAATCCTATTCACATTGCATTGAATTGAGTTATGATGACAAATATGTACACAAAACTAATATCTAGCAATAAATATCTCATGTGGTTCATGAGACAGGTGTGATATAAATTTATAGTTTCATTCATTTTCAATGTAAAATATATGTGATAAATAGTGAAATATCCATACCACCATAGTTTGACAGTAATATAACATGTGCGACTTAGTGCAGAGGAAGAACTATAATTTTTGTTGTACCGAAAATCGACCTCTAGAAGCACACTTGTATGTTGAAGGGTTCAAAATGAATGAATGGTTGGGAGAGAAAAGCCTGCCTTCATACGATAAACTTGGCTCTCTGTATGCATGCAAACCAAAGATTGATCTTCGCTCAAGCAAAGTCCTTGATCATGTCATTTGAATTTTGAGCCCGACATGCAAAAAAACAAACCACACAAGTCCTTGATCATGTCATTTGAATTTTGAGCCCGACCTGAGGCATAATGCAACTGAGATTGCTGAGTACTACTGCAAAAGCCCCGCATTGCAATGATGAGAAAACATGGGCCATGTTCATCACCTTTTATTGTTTATGCAAAATCCCATGCCTCTGAGAGAGAGAGAGAGAGCATCTCCTGTCCTGTAACCCAATCCACAACAGAATTCACACTGCTTTCTGCTTCCTGCAAATTAGATGCTTTTCAATAAAGGATATGTGGTCAATTAGTTAGGACTTTGACCACCTTTGAGTAGGTTTAGGGTTTAGGGTTATTCAACCCTAGAATGAATGAATTTATGGTCTGAATTTGATGGAAAAGTATTGTACCATTTTCTTTCTTGTTCATCTCTTCTTAGTAAATGAGGCTAACTTGGGAAAGTTGAAATAGTTGGGCAATGACTGAAAAGGAGACTAACTAGATGGGACTTTTGTTAATTTCAGTTACATCCTTTTTTCATCCATCGTCTTACGTTTAAAAACTTTCTTGACTCACATATCTTCCAATGGGCATACATTGAATTAAAGATGGAAGCTAGAGAGTAATCTCCCACCCATCCCCCGGCCCGGTCCCAAAGACCTTGCAATATACAATAGTAATGGGTGCTTCCCAATTGAACTTTCTTGGATTCAATATTTTCCATTTAAATTAATTTTCATCCATTACCTCCAAATTCATCCATTGCCCCACTTTTCCCAAAGTTCATCCCTTGGCTAGTTGGCCAAGGGATGAACCGTAAACCCTCCACACCACTTCCTTGAATTGTCCAACCTTTCCATGTTCATCATCAGTGTCCAACTTACCCAAATTGTCCAACCTCCCAATGTTCCATCCATTGCCGTTTTTCCATGAATGTCCATTCCAACTTCTTGAGTCCATTCCATCCGTTTCTTTTTTCCCCATATTGGCCCAACTTCCCTGGATTCATTCATTCATCCACTGTCCAACTCTTTCAATTTCATTCATTATCCAAAAATGCCGACCCTTGTTATGGAGCCAAATTCTGAAAATGCCTCCACTTTCTTTTTTCTTTTTTCCTGGTGATACTCAACAAGTAGAGTATCATGAGGAAAAACAAAAAATAAAAGAATACAAATTGTGCACCATTGTGTATCACAACGAAAAATAAAAAATGAAAAATCTGCACCATTGGGTATCATGAGGAAAAATGAAAAATGAAAAATAAAAATTCTGCCATGGCATAATGTGGAATAATGCTGTTGGGCTTGGGCGGCTGGCCATTTACTTCGGGAACAAACTCACTTGTCGAGCATTAACGTTGGAGCTTTGGTCATGTTATTAGTACCTTGCAATTCCTTCCCTTAAGTTAAAAAAGTTTTTTTTTCTAAAAAGATGGGAAAAATGGCACTAGAAAGAGATAATCTATTTTTTGTTTGGTATTTTTCACAAAGAAACTTTGGTAAGTTTCATTGTAGAAAAAGTTTCAGTACAATTAACATTTTTGGGTGTATGATTTTGCAAAGAAAGAGATGGTCGTCATTGCTCTTGAAAGAGTGAAATGACCACTTAAACTTTGAATACGACTGCTCAAACTCTGAATATGAGAACGTGGCAGCAACAAAGTGTGGAAGAAGTTTGTCTGTCGGTCGTTGTGTGTAAAGAGCCCTAAGTTTGTCTGTCGTTGAGGAGAAGTAATAAGTTTAAGCAATTATTTTTGGGGTGCCATTTTTGGGGGAATAATAAGCCGTTTATTTGCTTTCGTGTTGTTTTGCTTGAGATTGGTAATACAAGCTTGTGGGGGCATATTGAATCAAAACCAAAAAACCAAACTAACAATCATGTCCACTCTCAAAGCACAAACAAACAAGTAAAAGCAATTTGTGGTTTTGCACCCTTTGCACCCTTTGCACCCCAGTCCAACACTCAATAATCTTTCTTACAAGGGTTCCTTGTGCCTTTCTAGACCAATGCAACTAAACTAACAACTACTCCTGTGTGCCCCCACCCTAAACCCTAAAACATGGTCTTGAAAAAAAGATTAAATTTTGCACCAACAAGAGTTTTTAAAAAAAATCAAAACCACAATTCAAATGTGGTGAAGACCTCTAAACTAATACTTTGAGTTTACGGCAAAGGTGGTAGCAAAGTGTGGATATCAAATAAAAGAGACTCCTAGTTGGGAGTGTCCAACTATGTGAAGCAACTTAAATTATGAGATTACAACATTAACTCTCTCTCTCTCTCTCTCTCTCAAAAGTTAAAACATTTAGAGAAAATTTAGAATCAACCCAATTTTTTAGTCAAGCTTAACATGCCAAATCCATAGTAAACATACCGATTCTGTAGCAAACACACTGGATCCATACTCAATCGGATACCTTCGAAGTGATCAGTATTTGCTTCCACATAAAAATGGCCAGACTAATATGGGGGCCAGTCAGTCTTTGTTGTGTCCCATCCATCCCACTTCCACCAAACCCTCATACTTTGCAAGTAAAAATTTCCTCCAATGTATAACCTGGTCTATTGTAATTGGAAAAACTCTTTACAGAAAATAATGACAAAGTTTTTAAACCTCGAAGAGTCCAAATCCTAATTTTTACAACCATATTATCTTTACTCGAAGCCAAATAATATTAAATTTAAGTTTTAATTTTAATTTTAAAATACTGGTACAATCTATTCATCAATGAACAGGATGACAAATGCAGCCATTGGATTCAAAGTTTTACACTCTCAAAAATATGTGATAAAAGAATTTCAGTTCACAATCAATCAAACAAGGGATGATGAGATCACAAAGCAACTTTTTTGTTGGGTTTTAGTTCCCTAGCTAACCATGGTGTCTAGCTCAGTCGCTTTTTCTTTTAACCTACCCACTAACAACCCACAAGCAAGTTGTTAGTCGGTAGGTAATAAAAACAGCACTTACATATGTATAAACCATCTACTTACCTAGTAATTACCTATTTTCTTACCTATCTACCTATGAATGAGACCTATTTCCTACAGAATTGGTTACTGAGGCAAAACCAAATATTAACTCAGTTGAGGTTCATCCACAACTGAGTAATAACGGGCATCCAGTGGATGGTGCACTGGTGGGTGCTGGTTCATTGTGGCTGCCTTTGCTCTTCCTTTGCTGATCTTGATAATGTGGTCGTATCAGAGCATGTGTAACTCGCGACTGTTACAATGGCCCATGAAGCTGCTTGTTGTACACACAAATTGTCATAATCAGCTTTGGCTTGGAGAATGGGGATCTGGTTTCAGTTGTTGTGTGCTTTGCATTCAACAGAAAGCTCACAGGTAAGATAAGAAGCCATAGAACCCTACAACAAAGATAGATTGCATTGGAAGTTGTGTTTCTCATTCAGATCATACTTTTGTCCCAGGGTCCACAAATGCAAACAACCCATGCAAAGACAAAGTCCAGAATTACATGTTGTACATCATTTTGATCAATTACCTTATACATATTATACCTGGTGGCATTGCTGGATGATACCTATGCTAATTAGCAAATACCCATTTGGATATCTTGAGGGAGAGACCTGAAGATGGTGGGGGCACAAATAAGACCAAGGTAATATTACAGTACTTGTATTGCTTATGGTTTTGACTTGATTTAGTGCAATTAGTCTCTCCTCAAAACATGAGTACAACTCATGAGGTTGAACATTTTGTTTGGATGGCATGGATTTTGATGGATTTCAACCGATGCACACTAAATAGACACAATGAATTGAATGCAGCATGGTTTGCAACATGTTTTGACAACTGGGTTTCCAAATTCCAGTGCTTCAACTTGAAGTGCCCCATCATCCATTAGCCACCCCATGGTAACCAAACCCACTACTTTCCCCAACCCAATGTCCCACCACAATCTTACCCCATGCGCCCCTCCCCCAAACCTTTTTTTCCCACCTACTTTCCACCTTGATTCTTGTTTCCAAACCTTGTTAATGTTAAAACTTTGAACTTCCCTATGATATGCAAGAAGGTTGATTTGATATTTCAAATGCTACCCAACAACTTGAATTTTGGAATGTTCTTCCTTAGGCATGTCTTTTCATTTCTCAAGTCCATTACCTTCAAGGACACCATCTTACCATGTGCCCAAAGATGTTGTAATAGTGTATTCGCATAACATCTCATTTGCAAATTTTTACATCATCTTTGTTGTTGGAGCATTTCATTTCCATTTGCATTGTTCCATGTTCTATTGTGTGCCCAAGTTTGTTCCTTGCAATTGATTTGAATTTGTTGTTGATCATGTTCATGTTTAGATCAGATTCCCAACATATTTCAAATGTTACCCAACAATTTGATTGAAATATTTCAATCAAATTGTTTGATCACACATTGTTTGTTCACATAGACACAAATTGATTTTGGAAATTTCTTGTATATTTTGTCATCCATTTTTTTTGTGAAAGTGCATTTCTCAACCATGTCAAATGATGATAATGATGAAAGTGAATATGTGATGTGCTAACACCATGTTAATCATCCAACAATTCTAAAGCCCCTAAAGCCAAACATGTTACATTTTTGGCACAAGGAGCAAGGAAAGGAACAAGGCAAGATAATGTTGCCCAACACATGGGTAATTTAGTAAATTCTGAATGAATAGTGAAACAAAGTTGCACAAGTTGACAAGGAGCTAAAAGAATAGGTGACATTGCCAAGAGGCAAAAAAATCCAAATACAAATGCTCATGATGCAATAAATTTTGGGGATCCAAAATCAAACATAATTGACATTGGTTGTGCATATCATGTGAAGGGACATCATTGAAAATCACAAGCCTTGGTTAATTGTTGCAATTGCCATGAAAAAGATTTCATAATCCACATGAAATGCATTGGGCACAAAAAATATCCAAGTAAAAAAAACTCTTGATTACTTGGGGAGTGTGTTTTTGTTTCATGTTCCATCACTTTCCATGAGGAGTCATTTGTCATGGATCTCCAAGGAGCTTCCATTTGGAGATTCTAGATTAAACAAACACCTAGGAGAAATAGTTCAAAAAAGTTTCATGGGCAATTAATTTAAGGAATTTTCCCTACTTAGCATAGGTTTTATTTAGTTAACCTAGGTTTTGCCACAATTAGTTTAGTTTAATTTAGTTTTTTTTAAAAAAATTTAATTAACATAAGTTTAACCTTGGTTAGTTTAGGTTAAACTTAGGCTAACTTCTAGGTTTAGCCTAGGTTTAGTTTTTAGGTTAACAAAAAATTTAGTCTAGGTTTAAGCTTTAAGTCAATCTAAGGTTTAGCCTTAGGTTCAACGTTTAAGTTTAGCCTAGGTTTAACTTCTGGGTTAAATTTTACATAAATTAGTCGCTAAGTTTAGTTTAGGTTTAGCTTTTAATTTGGTCTAAGGTTTAGCATAAGTTTAGTCTTGAAGTTTACCTTTTAAGTGTAACTTAAGGTTTAGCCTAAATTTTGCCTATAGGTTAACCTTCAAATTTAGTGTAGGATTAACATGTAGTTGAACCTCTAAGTTTAACCTAGGTTTAACTTTTAAGTTTAGGTGTTAAAAGAAAAAAATATTTTATCACCATTGGATAGAATGGACATAATTATATTGTCATTATTGGATAGAGTGGACAAAAGGAATTGTCATTGTAGGACAAAATGACAACATAGGGCTAAGTGATTAAGACTACTTGAGAAATTGAATTCATGTTCATGGTGGGAAATCAAAAAGCACTTAGGGGAAGAGTTTTGAATTAGGACATTGAATAATTTTGGAAGAGGAGGAGAAGCTCATGATAGGAGCTAAAAAGGATTTTTTATGGAAAAAAACATTTGTATTACAATGTATTTTGTATTTTTTTTTCGTTTTCAATTCCATATAATTTTAATATGTTTTTAGATTATTGCAAATGTTGTATTGTTGCATATATGGATTTTAGAATGAATTTTTTTTGGGTTTATTCTTTGATTACTCTTTGTTTGTAGTTAATTAACATTATAGATTTTAAATATTTACATAACAATATGTTGAACCACAAAACTAAAGAATAAACCAATGACAAAAGTTTAACATTTCCCATTAACCTAGGTTTAACTTCTAAGTTTAGTCTAGGTTTAACCTTTAGGTTAATTTTTAGGTTTGGTCAAAGTTTAACTTAGTTCAATTTAATTTAACTTAAGTAGCCTTAGGTTATATTAAGTTAGCCTATGATAATAGCTTAAGGAGGCTTAAATTCAATTAAACTAAATAAGTTAAATTAGGTGTTGTTAAGGAAATTAACTTTGGTTAGATTTGGTCTATGGCATAAGTTAACCTATGTCAAATTAAGTCAACCGAAGGAGGCCTAGGTTAGACTAAGTTACAATTGGTTATTGTTTATAATTTTATGGTGACTAGTTTTATCACAAAAATAAAGTTGTTGTGCAATGGTTAAGCACTTGATTCCATAATGGAGGTGAAAGATTCAAATTTTCACACTTGCAACCTAGGTAAACACCTTAGGTTAACTAGGTGGCCTACTTTAGGTTTAGAAGTTCAGTTTGTTTCGATGGCAAGCTACCTAGGCTAGCCTAGGTTATATTTAAAAATTAAATCTAGGTTGGTGGGTGCTTCTATGACTATGGTAAGAATGATTATAATCATGGAAGATGTAGTCACAAATAGCATTTGCAACAAGCACCAAAAAAATACTAATGGCATTTATCATAAGGCTTTATGAATTACATAGTCATGTAATCACAAACAATCATATATGGCATAAATGAATACAAATGTATTCATTTGTGTAGTACTAAAAACCTACCAACAAACCTATGAAAAGACAAATTTTGCACAATTAATTTGGCCCAAGAAGTTTTTAATGGCCTCCCCATGGGAATACCCCCCAACATGCTTCCTTTGGAAATTACCCTTGGCATAATTCTTTGTGAAGGTGAACACACACTAGATTGTTTTATTTATGGTAGTAGAACATTCCTTTCAAAGTCCATATTGTAGTGCATTTGAAAATTGGCTTTAAAATAAGAATATTTAAATATTACTAAAATTAACATCTTTTTTATATTTTCAATTTCATGTCATAATGCTATAAGGAATTTTTAATTTTTGTACAAAATATGGTTTTTAAAAATAATCATTCTTGACGTTTAAAAAGATTTTAAAAATAATTTTAGTTTTTGGGACCTTGAAAACTGCATAACACAATAAAGTCATATTTCATTCATTCCATGCATTTTTAATTTCTTAAACATCAATCATGCAATATCACAAAGTTTCAAATTCATAGGACTAATAAATTATAATACAAAAGTTCATATTCATGAATTTTGTAAATGTGACAAATTGTTGCCAAAATTTAAAAATCCATTGCTTATTGAAATTTTGTGATTAAATTTTTTTGTCCATTCTTGGAAGGCTTATTGTGTTAATTTTACATAAGTGAATCCCTTTTTGGATATTTGGAAAGAACTATCAATGTGAGGTCCAAGAATTGAAATCAAAGTCAACATTTTAAAAGCTATCATAGTTCAATAAATACGTTTACCATGGATTATATTACTTTTGGACATTCTAATTTCAAAAAATATTTTTCAAAAAGAATTTTTTTTGTGAAGGAAAATGAAACATCTTTTGGAATATTTGGAAATAATTTATTTGTTGAAATGGAAATACTTGGTGAACTTACTATTCAACTATAGTATAAATGTTTAAACCTAGCTTCTACCCATGAAAGATTTGTTGCCCAAACATCTTGAAAAACCCAATTAATTTCCCATTTCATCAACCTTTTGTTATTTTTCTCCACTTGGTTAGACATAGGTGATGCTTTGGATGCAAAAAAATGTGATCAATAGAATACTCATAAGCATTGGCCTTTGTAGCAAATAACAATAACAACACCTTGATTTGATGAAACAAAGTTGATTACATTAAGAACCCCAACAACTTAGAAAAATGTATATATTTGAAACCACTTGGGAGCTACAAAGGCGCCATGGTGGATTCACTTAAGAAGTTAAAAACCCTAAACCTTAAATCTTAAGAAATTGCAAATGTACAAAACAAATAGAACAAAAGTTTCAAATTTAAAAAACAAATAATTTAAGCTTGAGAGTTGGGACATACAAAACATAAAAACTAAAAAGATTTCTATGATCACTATAACAAATGATGCTTTTACACAAAAGTTCGAGAATCCATTGTAATTGCACAAAATTGTTCTAGAGATCGCTTCTCCAACACATTGAAACTTACATCAAACTTGCACAAGCAATTGACCTTGCTAGTGACCAAGCTCAACAAGAAACGAACATTTACAACCAAGTTCCAATGTCTTTTTTGTAACGAGAGAGACAAACCTAAAATTTGAAGAGCACATGAAAAAGAGCATAACCTAAACGTAGAGCTTTCATGCTCAATGGTAATGAATTCTTTTAAGTGAGAGAAAATTTTGCTAGAATGTTGAGAGCTACATCAAGTGAGCATGACTATGTAAAAACCTTCATAAAATGTGAGCAATGACCTTGAGTGACAAGGAGGTTTCACCCAATGAGCAGCTTTGAGAATTGACTAACCATAACTCACAGCCTTAGGATCTTGACGAAATGAGTGGTTTTCTTCATAGGGTTGAAGGAGGGGCTGTAATAAGCCCTTGGCTACAGGTGGCAAACTAGCTAAATTTTGCCACTTAAAAAAACACCGGCTCAAATAAGCCAATAAAAACTCAATTAAAAAATCCTTCAACAATACAAATCTAGGTATTAGTTACAAAGTTATGTGGATTCCTCTTCACTCATGAAAACCAAATTTTTTTTTTAATAAAAAACACTGTAATAAACAACAGCATCAAAACAGAAATAATTATACGCAGTACACTACACTCCACTCCACCACCAAACTTTCTGACACCAAACTTTGAACTTTTGTGTGTCTTGTGTCTTATTAAACACAGGAAAAAGATGCAACAAAAAAAAAGGGATCAACTGAAACTGGTAGTCTACTAGTACCTAAAAGCCCTGTTTCAAGTGACAAAACAAATAACTTACATTTAATACATATAATAAACACACATACCATCAATACCCATTATGCATCTCTCTCTCTTTTCTAGCCTCCTTTGGTTGACTCTGGTAGCTACTAGAGTTTGCAGAGAGGGGGAGATTGATCAGACAAACCCCATTGCACTAAATTTGATAATAACACTAGAGATGTCAGGCATTAAACTGGGTGGTGGTCTCCCTAACGGCATCACATGTTTCAGAGCATCAGAAGCTTAGAAAATTAGTTTCCTACCTGTGTGTTCTGCACCCCCCTCCCCCCTCCAAAAGCCCCCTCTTTACAGAGCCAAGTGAGTGATCCCAACAATCACCAGTACCTCGTCCATTGAAAGACCCTTTATGACTCAATTGGATGAATTCCATTCATCCAACTAAGTTGACATCGGGTACGTCAGGGCTGCTTACTCACTTACCTACTAACCTAAAGGAAACTTATCCTGTGAAAACATTACATAACATTTGACTATTAAGTAAGTAGATGCATTTAGATGGTTAGTATGGGCCACAATGAACCAGTAGCAACCAGTGTGCCATGAAGGATGAATGGTAAGTGGTCAACAAACCGTTTTACGTTGGGTTCCCAGGTCCCTAGCTAACCACAGTGGTTAGCTCAAATTTTATTTATTTTTCTAACAACTCACAAGCAGGTTGAACTAGTAGGTAGCAAAAACAGCCTTTACCTATCTATAAACCATCTACTTCCGTAGTAGTTACCTATTTACCTATGTGTGAGACCTATTTCCTACAGAATTGGTTATGGACCAAATATTAACTCAGTTGAGGTTCATCCATAGCTGATTAATGATAATGGGCATCCAGTGGATGATGCACTGGTGAGTGCTGGGTCACTGTGGCCGTTAGTTAGTTAGTTAGTTAGT
>Ga0116229_10000796_pt1 | contig 45663 bp, 25 predicted proteins | sample S1TSphgellanicum_3_FD_87313 | JGI IMG/M metagenome (GOLD analysis project Ga0116229, IMG submission 87313) | Host-associated microbial communities from peat moss isolated from Minnesota, USA - S1T2_Fc - Sphagnum magellanicum MG | ecosystem: Host-associated > Plants > Peat moss > Unclassified... | reverse complement strand
TAGCACACAAACTTAATAGATATATTGGTAATTGCAATGATCAGATTGCCCAGAAAAACAATTTTGCCAATAATAATAATATGCTGGATGCCAAAGGTATTATTATGATGCATGTGAAAATTGTCTGCACCAGAAACCCTAACCATTATGAACAGGGAGGGGGTCTGGATACTGGAACTTATCAACATACAAAAACAAAGAAATAATTTTCAACAGATTGATACCTTCTAAATAAATAACTTACTACTTACTTACAAGTTGAACAACGTTCGAGTATATTTGTTGTCTCCAGTCTATTCCCATGGTGAGCTGTATGTTGCTATCTCACGGGTCACAAGCAGTGCAAACATCAAGGTTTTTAGCAGCCAGGGTCCCGATGGATACATGCGAAATGTCGTATATAAAGAGGTTTTGGAAATGTAGTTTGTAATTGTAATTTTGTAATATGTACCATCAAATACACACACACCTGTGCATTAGGCACGGGGTTCAAACTAGTCTATTGTATTGCAGAGAAAACTCCACAATAACACTTTGAATGTAACTCTCGTGTCAATCCTAGCAAAAACAAAACTACCATATCAGGAATGAGTGTGGTCATACTCTTGGAAATGTTACTCACAAAATATCAAACAATCACCTTCATTGAACAGCAGTGTCGTATCTGCCACGACTCCCTAATGACTTCATCAGTTCTTGACTGTGGGTGTAGAATGAAGTATATAGTAATCTGCCCAAATTTCCAGGCAAACAATTACACAAAAATCTGCATCTTGAGATTTTGATGCATTTCCAGAACCAAGAAGAACACTCAGCCATGATGTTGGGTAGCACCCAAGACATAGCCAACAAAAAAGTCGGCAATATCCTCAGTCAAGTTTTATTTCATTTAAGCAAGCATCTAAGCCAAAGCACAGAGAGGTCTCAAACTTAAATACATGGAATTTCTTTCACAGAAGAGACATTGCAACTGAAAAGCAGTCCTTATGCAAAATTCATAGAAATGTAGCCTCTTGTGGTCAATCAACATGGTAAATAACCTCTAGCAACAAAAGGGCAACACATATGGCAAGAAGCTCTTAAATATATTTCAAATTGAGTTCACAACCCTGCCAGCAACAAAATCACCCCTTTTTAGTGAATGGGAATTTTCCATATAGACAACTACAGAGACTTTTCAGGATTATACAGAGTAAAGAAGCACGATCATGGACCATCATTAGAATATGCATGCCATGAATCAATTAGAGGCTGATCCAAGCTCTTGATTGACAGCATTGACATACATAGCTGCTTCCTCTTACACCATGATTGCAGAGAGAATATTCACAAAAACATGTAAGGGAAACCAAATGTTGTGTCAGATCTGGCCAAACCAAAACAAACACAACAATACTGAGTGCAGCCATCAACTGATGAATGTCAATCATAGAGTATCAGACCATCACCTTCAACATCATAAGCAGTGACTGTCTGCCATTATTCCCCACTCACTACATCTGCTCCCAGGATTAGGTGCAAATAAGCAGACAATAATTGGCTTAAAAACTTAGTGCAAACAGTTAACATAAATCTGCATCCTGAGTTTCTGTCACATTTTTGGAAGAAACAGGAAGACTCAGTCAGGATATTGGCAATTGCTCAAAATCCACAGCTAATAAAAAAAGGGAATATTCATCATCCAAGCTGCAACAAGCTTGTGAGATTAAGCTTCATTTCATTTCAGCTACCCCTGTACAAGCAAGCATCTAAGCCACAGGCATAGAGAGGCCTACATTGGGTAGTGGTCAGGGCCCCCTGCACCCAGAACATATCCCTTAAGCCCCTCACAAACCTACACAATGACTTACCAGGGTCAGGAAAAGAACCCGCCCAGTTTCTTTGCAAACTCATCATCTTCATCATCAAGACCAAAATCCTCATCATCATCATCTGCAAAAACAACAGCCTTGTCCCTGGTATCTGCCTCATAACCATCAGTCCCTGCATTGGAGAACAAATTGCCAAGAGCCCTAGCTGAATCCAATTCTTCCACAACATTGTCATTCCTCAAAGCCTCCACAGAATTAACCATTTCCTCATCCTGCAACACTAGGTTTCCAGCCTGCAGCCTCCTTTCCTTCATGTAACTGAGGGATTGCTCCCCAACATCTGGATGCCCTGAGTCTTCTACCTCAGCACTTTTTCTAGGAACATGACAATCCACCACTGTGGATTTAATGGAACTGGAAACTGGAGATGTGGCACCCTCCACCCCACTCTGCCTCTGATTCTGGCCCCAGATGCCATCATCTGGGCTTCTTGCAGTCTCTGACACCGCCTTGCGTTTCGCCTGCAAAATAGCACTCAAAGACTTTGGGCCAACAAATTTTGGCACTTCTAAATGGGTCGGTACTGACTTCGCTAAATGTATCTTCTCTTCAGATGCAGTGCCACCAGTACGGCGTCGTGACATGGATGTAGCAAGTAGTTGATCCTGGTTCTTTGTTGTTTGTGCACCCAACTTGCCTTCATGAGCTCCAGACTGTCCAGCCAGAGAATTGAAGTCACCAGGCATGTCCTGCTGTGGTAAAGCTACATTACTAATCACATTTTGAGTATCACTTTCTATGGACTGAACACCCTTTCCTAAACCACCAGAAATCTCTGTCACTTCACTTTTCTCATCCACTGCTCCTCCTTTCCTCTTTTCGGCTAGAATTTGAGCTAAGGTTTTTGGCCCTGCAAAAGTAGAGGGTGGTTCCTTCCTGCCTTCACTTCCACGCACTTTTGTTAAGTTCCCTCCTGCATGTAGTGTTTCTGCCTCTATCATAGCCTCTACCTTGGAAGCTGCCTTCGGTCGCCCATTCTCTCTCTTCAGTGCTGACTGCCCTGCTTCTCTCCTCAGACGAGCCAGCTTGATGTCACTAACAGGGGCAGAGCCTTTTCGTGCCTCCTCATTTTCTCGACCATTGGGCAACCTTTTTACAATAACTTCTCCCTTCATGTTCTGGGATGGTGCACATCGAGCAATCCTTGCAGATTCTCCAGCAGATCGCTCACTTTTTTGCCGTGACGTGTTACTACTAAACTTATCAATACCCTGTTGCTGGACAAAAAGCTGCTGCCGCAAATTCAGCTCACGCAGTTTCTGTGGATTCTGTTCCATCCACCTCTGAGACAGTAATTCATCAAGCACACCACGCCCAGACTCAGTCCGCTGGCACAAACGATTCTGTAGAATATGATGCGGAGGGCCATCAACCCTCGGCCGTTTCAACTCTCGATGGTTGGTGCCAAAACCATTTTCTCCCTCCCTGTTTGACATTATTCTCTCTCTTTCCCTCCCATACATTTCCTCAATCCCTCTGCCTCCATACACACCACTCCTTGGGTGGCTTTGTTGCTCATATGCCATGTCATGCTCATAACCTTGCTGCTCATAGGGCTCAAATTCCCCATGGTTGTATGGTCCAGCTGGATCATATGCTGCATGCTCAAACACACCTGGGTACTCATAGTCATACTGGTCAATCTCATCAAGCCCATGCAGACTTTTACCTCTTCTTTGAGCAGCTGGGCCTCGCCGTCCAGACTCTAATCCTTCATAACTGTCTTGAAGGTCAGGGTCTTCATTGTAGCGAGACCTCTCTGGACCAGCATCTACAAGGACATCAAATCCAGGTGAAGATTCTTCCCACCACTCATCAGACTCCATCCCATTCTGTGGCCATTCGTCTCCTCCAGGCTGCCGCACACGTAGGCGATTTGTGCTACCCAGCCCTGCATTATTAGATGTGGCTAGTTGGACATCTGCCCTCCCTAGCCCTGCACCATTTTGCAACCCTGATGCAGGAGTTTCACCATCTTTTTTTGGGCTCTGTCTGGAGATCCCAGCAGCAACATGTGTTGAGAGGCTTGCTTCTCTGGGGTGAGACGTGGGAATTGCAGGGCCCTCTGCAGCAAGTGGCTTCTTAACAACTGTTGCGCTCCCAATGGCATTCCCAGTTTTCTTTCCAGTGACCTCAAGTGCATTTGCCCTTGCAGGCTTCTGAAGAGGAGCAGGTACCTGTGGTGAGCTTGATGTGGGTGTTGCAGGCCCATGAAAGAAAGGACACTTTTCTCCTTTGGAACAGTAACCTTGAGAAAAAAAATAGCAAGGAGTCCTGGCCTTGTTGACACCTGCAGCTCCTGGAACAGGAGACCCAACTGTAGCCCCCACAGCTGTTCTGCCTTCTAAAGGCTGCATGCATCACAAATGCCACATCACATGTTCAAGCCTCCCATGGTTCAAGAAACGCACTGCAAAAACATATTCCGACAGATAAGCAATAAAAGGGCAGTAGATGGAAAGTACCGGATGGCGAAACGGGCAATCAGGCATGAGACATTTTCCTCCCAACCAATACCAGCAGTCCCTAGGGTTCACTCTCGCACTCTCACTGTGCCGAAACTCACAGTCATTACCCTGGACAATCAAAACAAACCACATCCCATGTTTCAGAGACTGCTAAAGAGAAACCAAAACCATCAGCTAAAGCCTTGAGAAACTAGAGTAACAGACCAAGCATCTGGGACCAAAAATAATAATTCAAAAGCCCAAACCTAATGTGTCTGATTCTAAGCTCATTGGCAAGAAACCAAATGAGTCAGATAGTGCCACAGAGCACAGGGGGTGAATCAACTTGAAAACTACAGACAGACATACACATTCCCAGTTTTGTTCATCATTGCTTTTGGAAGCTCCATGGTCAAGAAATAGACTGCCAAAAAAACAATGGAAAGCAGAGCTAAGTGGCTCCAGAATGCTAGAAAAAGCCCTTGACGGGAGCTAATTCTCACAACATGCCATTCTTCCCTTCCTCCCTCCAAACCCTAATTTACCAATACCAAAGCATGGCCACATGGCAAGAAAACCTACAGAAACGAGGTAGCACCTCAAGAAGTTGTCAAGAAACTACATGATTCTTGAACTGCAACTCTGTGCAGAAACCTACAAGCCGAGACAATCCAATTGTGCACCAAACCCTAAAATTCTTGCGCCCCAGAAAATGCACAGGAAGACGCGGTTGCGCGTTTGGAGAGGGAGGAAACCGAGGTAGGGGAAGGAAAGAAGGATGGTCTGGTCTGAGTGGGAGATTAACGGGGAAAGCCATGTGATAGATAAGGGAGAACACACGCTGCAACAGACATGCACACATACCTTCTTGCACGTCAAGGGAGAAGCAAGGAAATAGACGCAGTCAGTATTCTTCTTCAAAGCGTCATCATCTCTACTGGCGTGCGCTTCCGCCATCTTCCCCCCTTCCAGTCTCCCAGATCTCCACCCGGCCCACTCTTCGCCGTATGCGTTTCACAATCTCTCCGCTGCCAAGCTTGTTTGCAATCCGGCAGCCCCGTGCTTCTTTGCCGGGCACTATTAGCCCACTGAAAGCTTGCTACAGCTACTGAGATCCATGTAGCACATCAAAAACCCAGCACTGGAAAAACAAATCCCGAGCAGCAAAGGCGCTGCCGTGAGTCCTCGCTCATCTGCCCGCCCGCAGCGATCCCACCGTCTTTCGGAAGCCGCCGCGTACAGTACATGTGCAACGAAGAGGCTATGTGCAAGGAAAATAAGGTGGGTAGGTAGGGTAGGTAGGTGGGTACGTGATTTGTGACTACGAATTAAAACAAGGGAGTGTCTCACACTGAGGCCTTGCCATTTACATTAAAATTTTATCTTAAGGCAAAAGAAGATTTATGGAAACTCAAATATTTCACCACGCCAAAATATAATCTTCAAAAAATCCTCTAAAAGACACCCAAATCCTTCAAGATATCAGACTTATCTGCAAAGTAACCCTGTTTTCATCCTGTCTTTGGGCCTCCTTTGACCCCCCTATCCCCTCTTTCAGTGGTACCAATCCGCAAAGTAAAGACGTTTTATTAAATCTCAGTATGAAATGCTGCAACTCAGTGTGAAATGCTGAAACTCAGCATTTAATGCACAAGGTTCGAGACTAACAGTTAGGAGCAGTGGAAATAGGTAGCGGCGAAGGCGCTCAGGGAAAAAGGAAAGACAGGATGAAACTCAGCTTATCACCAAAATTGATGGTTTTCTGAGTTTCATCCCCGGATGAATGCTAACGTACTTTTTTGCAGGTTCTTTTTTGAATCTCACCCTGTGTATGACCAAACTCAGGGTTCTAGTGGTGCGTTTTTCTTACTATACGGATAACTCTATTATAACTCCATCAGTAATCTCAACTTTCAACACAAGCGAAAATATCATTTTTCAAAAATCCTCATTTAAAAATAGACCTATTGCCTAGGGGCCAAAATCCCTTAAGCTACTATACTCTGTAATGAATCTAAACACAATATCCTTGCCTTGGTAGGCAAGGCCAAAAGAACACCCAGGAGTAACGCAAACCCACTTCTTGTCTGTCCTGGTTTTGATTCTAACCTTGGTCACTTGTGATGGTTTTGTGTAGGGTATTAACTGAGGGCTGGGGCATTGTGCATGGGTTGAAAGCAAGGGGTTTTTGCTAGATGAGACCCTGAACAAGTTTTGCTCGATCCTGACTTGAAATTGGAATCGTGAAAAAACATTCTTAAAAACATGGACAAGTTTTTTTTAAGTAGACAAGTTGATTTTTAATTTTTTTGAAAATGTTAACATGTAGGCTTAATTTCAAAGTTTTTTTTTAAAAAAAAAAAGTTGTTGAACTCCATATGTTATAAACCTTAATTTTAATTTGATATAAAATTTTCAATTTATACAATATTTAGCATAGGGGAGTGTGTAATGTTGACATGGAAGGTAGTTTAATTGAACCTAGTTTTGAATTGGGCCTAGAAGGTCTTGAATTTGAAAAAATGTTTTCGAATCAGAACTGCATGATTCTAAAATGGGAAAACCCAGGTTCATTCAATGAATTAATGTCGAATGATTATTATTGTTATTTCAAAAGGTTCAACAAAATCATTAAAAGTTAATAAAATAATCAACAATATTTTCAGAAATTTTTAGGGTTTTTGGCATTGTAGCAAAGTATCAGTAAATGGTATATTTCATTATGTCGCATGTGACCTATAAGTTATTCAATGCATGACAAATTGTAATGACAGTTTAGATTTAATTTCAAGAATTTTAATTTATATTTTAGAAATTTTTGACAACAAGCTTTCAAAATATCAAAAAATTACACAATTCTTAAAATATGAATTGATTATTGCGGAACCTTTGTGCCTACTATGGTATGTTATTCATCAAATGTTTTTCACTTGGCAACATGTTTGACTAGAAGGAAGCACATGGTGGAAATTATTTCATACAAATAATAATGACTAATTGCTATGATGTGATCCAAAAACCTTGATAATATGCCCCTTGAATTTCGAGAGACAAAATAACACTTATTAAGATTGTTATGTTTTTTCATTTCTATTCATGAATTATTTTTTTCAAGACACATGAGGTCAAAACACACCCTAAGCATGAAGTTGAGACATGCATAACTATCACCCACTTGTTAATAACATTCAAATCAATTGGTTGTGAAGTTTTTGCACATTGCATTGGGTAGGAACTTCAATTATCTATCACATTCCACAAAGTAGGCCTATGGGCACCATTACCAAACTCATGTGTTTTACCAAGATAAACCAATGCTTGACCAAATCCTTCATAAAGTTATAATACAACAACAAAACATTTGAACTTACAATCGAAATTTACAAAAATGTCAAAATACAACTTTTGGTTATGGACTTCTTGTGAATAAAACATATAAATTCACCCAATTTAATGTAGCTTTGGCAAATAAAAATATTTTCTTTCCATTTAACATGCTTAATTGAAATAAAGTTCATTTAAACAAATTATTAGTGAAGCTAACATGTGAACAAGTTGAACTTCAAAATGTTCAATGTGGCAATGTGAGTGTTACCATACTAATCAAATGTGTAAGTTATGGATTGGTGGTTATCTTTGAAGCGTGAAACAATATGAAACATTGAAATTTTTGTTCACCTTCTTGAAGATTGAAAACATCATTCATCAACAATATGGGGATTTAAGATCTCTTGATATAAGGGGACAATTGGGTTTGAATCTCACTACACACATTTTTGTTGTTGATATTGCAATATGTGAAATGTAATGAATGTCAAGAATCGTAAAACTTTGAAAACTTGGAGCACACGTTGTAATATGGTTTATTATTCTAATGTGTGTAAGCTCCCAAGGGTGATATGGAAATGATATGTGTATTTTTGCAAGGTCATAACTTGTAGACTTCCTTCTTTAACTTTTTTTAAACTTTAAAATTTTCACATTGGATTTTGAAACTCGAATTTGTGACAATGCATGTGGCAAGTTTGTACAAACTTGTTCAAAATATAAAAGTTTATAATTGTACTACTTGATGTTTTCTTAATGCAATCATCAAAGTGAAAAGTTGTTGTGTGAGGTTCTATAATTTTTACTTTTTTAATGGTTAAAAGTTATTTTACAAACCATTCATTTAAAAAAATTGTGCACAATGGTTGTGTTAGGTTGTGAAACATACATGACATTTAAAGTGCAAAAAAAAAATCTTTATGTTACATGTGGTGGCTCACAAACTTTTACATTTTTGTAAATGTTGATGTGACCAAAACACAACCTAAAAACCAACTACCATACCTACAATTGATGTCTGGCAATATGATGTCAAAATATTTATTTATTTGAAAAAATGAAGTTTGGAAGTTTTTATTTTAATATTTTAATATTCTATCAATTATTAAGGAATGAGTTTTTAAAATGTTCCTTATGTTTTGTATTTGTAATGTTATCCCATTGGTTTGAACAATGGAAAACCCTGAAAAGGACGAGGGTTTAATTCCCCTAAATTTTGGCAAGAAACAATAATATTTTTTCTTTTTTTTAACCAAGCCTTGCATGAATAAATTTGTGTCAAACATTAGTCATAGGTATGGAATAAAGTTTGGAGGAAAATTTTAAATTTTTCACAAAAAAAAAACATTGCATCTACCCCTTTTTGGATTTTTTTTTGGTGGTTAAAAAAAACATTTGAGTTTATGTGTGCCTTTACATGTGCTAACTATTCATTTATTTCAATTTTTGCCATATGACATCTATAGCACACAAATTACATGTAAAAGTGTGGATCTTTGTGGAAAGTCATTATAGATTCTTGAATTTGAAAGAAGGCCAATATGCACATTATTATCAAATTATTTGCTTTTGTGTATTATTCATAGTTAAAGGAACCAAAAGGTTATTAGATTAAAGTGAAAACTATACATTATAGTAATTTGAAAGTCATGATCAAGGCAAGTTGTGCTAAATGATTACTTGGTATGAAGGTTGAAGAATTCAAATTGAAAAGGTAAATACATCGAAATTTTGTTTTTAATAAATGTTGAAAGATTTTGAATTGATTGTTAACTACTGTTTTAAAAAATTATCCATTTTCTAGAAGAAACCTTTAGTTACATAATTTCAAACTTGTTGACATTTTTACAAAAAAGACATTATAAAATTGAAAACCACACTCAAATTCATTGTTGGAATTTTTGGAAAATGTTTGAACTTTCCAATATGTCCAAACTTTAAAAATTATTTGTCACGTGTAAATAAGGTGTGATGTAAATGACATACAAATTTGTAACTTATAATATCAAAAGAACCATGATCCAATGTATCTAATTTGATCTATGTTTTGTCCATTTTTCAAATGCGCCACAAAACAATATTTTGAAAATGAATGTTTTTTCTTGCCAATGATAATCACACAATGATTGATGTATTGGGGCAATGCTCAAAAAGTTAAGGAAGAGTTGTAAAAATATTCATTTAAAAATTTCAAATAAATAGAATTTAATTTTGGGGCCAAAGGACCTCGTAGTCCTTAATGAATTGACAATAAACAAACTTTTTTTTAAAATGAGAAAGGTCATTTGATGAATAAAAAATGTCATATATTTATGCAATAGGTCATTTTACACCCCTTGCATTAGGTGGAATAATTTCAAAAAGTAATAATTAATGGCATTCACTATTCGTCGAGGACTTTAAAAAAATTTCCACAAGACATTTCATTTAATGCCATTAAATTGAAATGACATTTATGACACCAAATATTTATATATTAAAATAGGTGTTTGTTTGTTTGTTTGTTTTGACCCATGTCAGCCAACACCCACAAGTGCATGCAAGATGTTATACTCCCCCTTCTAACTTCATGGGCATCACCATGGTGTGCATGATTAGGTGCAATCATGTAGTTGTTTTGTTAAGTTTGAGTTGAGATCTTTGTAACATGACAGTGGCACCTTGTTTGTCATGGCGCCTTGTTGTTGTGAGGAGTTTAACTCGTTGTAGAATGTAGTTGCTTTCTTCCTCTTTTTAATGATGAAAAGTTAAGTTTGTTCATCACTCCTTGCAACAACACAACACCATCATTATGTTGTTCAAGGAGCTTAATTTTATATAATTAAAAAAATTATAATTCTATTAAAACTCACACCCTACTAGGAGTCAAACTCTTTGCAAATAAAAAAAAACAAAACAAAACAGGTTTTTTTTCCAAACCTTTGAAGAGTTGTAACACGAAATTAAATCACCACACCTGTGTGAACACTTCCTGATCTTGGAAGTTAAGTCTGTGTTATTTGTCGTTTCTTTTGTCGCGGTTGCCTTTCCATTACTACTGCATGGGAGTGCATAGGAAATTTGTCTGGGTGTGTGAGATGTTGTACAGGAAGGAAGGAATGGCGGCTACTACTGAATGAACATGGAGGCGGATCGCGCATGATAGAGGAGGCGCCGAATTATGGTGAGGAATGGAGCGGCAATTATGAGTTGAGGTGGTTTGGAGGTGCGAAAAAGGAGGAGCGATGGAAGGGGTCCTCATTCTGGGTGGTCGCCAGAATAGCTAGTAGAGAAGATTAGAGCAATTTTTGGAGGGAAGGAAGGCAGATCGGGATAGAGAAGTGCAGAATACAAAGATAGGGGAGGGAAGGTTTTTGAGCTCAGGTTAGTTGTTGAATTTTTCCGCTGCACCAACGATTAGCTAGGTAGATGTGAACTGCTTACAAGAATAGTTGAGAAAGGTTATAGCCGAGGACTTTGCTTTCAATGAACGCACTAGAGTTAGAATGCTTGTACTCTCTGGACTTTGTATGAATGAAGATGTAAGCTCATGTTCGATGATCATAATCTGTTGGTTTTTGTAAATATAAGTGGCATCTGTGTGGGGGTCCGCGAATGTAAGCAGGAGAGTGTTGGATGTGTTCGGGAAGAGATTAGAAGCTTGTTGCTTGTTATCAGAATCGTTGAAAACACGATTAGGCAGAGGCATATCCGATCGGCAAGTTGATTGTCTAGTTATGCACCCTCTCTTTTCGGTTACAGAGTTTGGTTCATTGCATGGTTTTTTCCATATATAAATTCAAAAGTATATGAAGAGCTCAACTCATGGCAATGTTTATTTCTTCTTTTTCTTCATTTTTTTTGGAAGTGTGTAGCTTTGTGATGAAGACTTTAGATTGTATTTTTAACAAAAAGCTTTTTCAATTAAAAAAAGTTTACAACTTTGCATATGTTGTTCTTTGTATTAAGTCTCTTTTTTTATTGGTTTTTTTGTGTTGATTAGAAGGAGGTCGATCTCCTAGGATTGATAACTTTTTTTTTTGGTCTTGTGGGGAAGAAAAAGAAGATTTTTTTTTTTTCTCCTTCTTGGGAGCAATGTTTTTTTTCAAGTTTTTATTTTCACATCAATGGCAAATATGCCAAGAAGGATCTAACATTAAATGGCAATCAATCTGTAATCCCTATCCAAAAAAACTCCTTTTATAATTTGGCTACTTTATATAACCAGGAATTAAAATGTGGTGATTCTAATCCAAAAGTATCTTTTTTATATATTTATTTTTCAAAAAATAGGAATCTTGTAAAAATATATTTTTATTTTCCCAAAATAATTTGTAACAAGGTGAAATTTTTCACAAAAAAAAGATGTTTAGGAAGAGGATTTGGATGAAGAGAGAAATATTAATAATATTGAAAAAGAAGGAATGGAAAAAAAAAATTAATGTGGCTTTGTTGCGAGGAGCATTTGTTTTCATTTGCATGTGATAATAAGGGTATTGTAGTATTTTGGCCAATTCAACACTAATTATATATTTTCAAAAATGTTGAAAACTTGAAAAAAAATTAATCATTTTTTTAAGAAATAAAAAAACATTTGATGGTTCAATATTTGGGGATGTATCACATGTCAAAATGGAATCCTCAAAATTAATTAAATAATTGGCAAACATATGTTGAAGTGGCCAAAGAATTACGGTATTGCATTTTGTTGATTTGTTTAAGTCCCCAATTATACAATGGTTGATCATATGTGGATGTACCCAATATGCAAATATTGCAAAAGGCATTTGGGCTCTTATTGCAATATTAGCATTAGGGTTCACTACATATGATATCATTGGAGGGTAGAAGGTTAAAACTTAAGTCAAGGATGACAAAGTTTTTGCAATCTTCACATTTTTTGGTAGTGGCATCAAGTTTAGTTCGTCATTAAAAACCAATAGTTAGTAGGTAGGTGGGCCCTACATGTAAGTAGCACCACATGGATGGGTAGTAGTTAGATATGTGGGGAGACATAAACACCTACTTGTTCTTCATGCAATGTCGTCATTTTTTGACAACATCCCCTATGTAATGAATAGGTATAAATAAGCAATTTCATATAGGTAGGTAGGCAAGTAGGTCACTATGTAAGTTAGGGTGGTCGGCCTTTCAGTTGGTAAGCAAGGGGAGGAAGGAGGTTAGTAGGAATAAGAAGGGGAAAAAAAGTAGGAAACAAGTTTGAGACAAAGATACATGTATGTAGAATATGTATAAATGAAATAGACTAATTGTGCTAACCAAGGGTAGTTGGTTGGGGATTGGAACCTAACTAAAAAGAATTGCAATCCAATCATCATCCATGTTTGTGGATACTAGTTCATTTTGGATGTTTGTTTTGTGTTTTCTAATGTGTTTTTTAAAGTAATCCTCCCAAACCACAAGGCCTAGTTTGATTGAAATAATATTGGGATGCGTGGTGTCAACACATGACGTTTTAATATACTTGGGCCAATGGCATAGGGATTCACCAATGAGCTTGATGTGATTACATCACATATGTCAAATGACATGTTTTAATCACACCATTTTGGAGGAGATTGAGAAAAATATCCGTTCACTTGAAATTGTTTCTGGAAAAAAATTTCCAACCAACAAGAAAATTGTTCAAAAAGGAAATATCCATTAATGGGATAAGTAAATGTGGGGAAATTTTGGTTTTTCAAGATCCATTGATCTAAGATTATTGAAAATATTAGACATTCAAAATTGGCATAAAAAATGAAATTACATATTGGGTTTTATGAAGTGACACAAACCAAATTGTAATGTTGAAAAGGAATGGATGAGATAAAATGGCATGTTGGGTTGACTACTATTGGAAAATTGGTAAGAATGTGAATAGGAAATAAGTGTGAACACATACAAATAATTTAAAGGGATTTTTTTTAATTTGAAGATGTGGATGGTCCTTGGAGATACATTCCTTGTTAATTCATGATATCATCTGTGAGAAAGGATTAATTGTTTGAAAGGTAGTATCTTAAAGGTCTATAGATTTTGGTGTCTTTCTACACCATAATTGGTTAACTACATGTATTAAAAACACCCTATTAATGTTTATTTTGGTGAATTAGTTAAAATGATTCTAAAAGTCTTATATTGGGTCAAGCTTTGAACCCAAAAATTGATTAAGTTGATCAATAATTTAGATTGTTCAAAATATCACTATTACATAACATGTTTTTATGCTCAAAATTTCAATCCAAATGAACAATGGATAAAAGTGTCCTTACTTAAATACCAGTTGTTTTGCCAAAAAAACGATTTTCCTTTTTATTGAAATAACTACAAATACTAATTGATGCAACAATATTGATATAATTAAATAAATTATTATTTTATTATATGTACAATTTTATTTTTCCAAATTGAACCATGGGCGATTCCATAACTACATTGAACTCATGAGTCCAACTCCCAAAAACAATTATTTGGTTTTTGTGGATTCAATAAACCCATGATAAATCATCGTGATGATGTCCCAAACACATGTCCAAATTGAAGTTTGAACCTTCACCTCCTTGGCCACACCTCAAGGCTTTTACCATTTGATCACCACTCCATGTAGTGATAAAAATTGTTCTCACAAAGAAAAAAAACACATTTTTTTGGGATATCATGTGAATTATATTCTATAATTAGGTAATTTTCATAATGAAAATGATTATACATGTACATACTTGATGTCATTATTCAATTTAATTCATTTTTAAGTCAATGATAATTACATTAACATTTCCAATGTCTTTTCATTTCAAAATGTAAAAATGTATTACACTAATTTTAAATATCTTTAATTAAAAGTAATTTATTTGAATCTTCATTTAATTTAATTCTATATATTTCAAAATTAAAAATGGTAAAAATTTTCATTTTTATATTTCTATATTTTGGAAAATTAAAATATAATATTTTTATTTATTTATATTTATTTTAAATCTCACAATGAAATAAATTTCACTCCTGAAATTATAATATTAAAATTCAAGTATTTTAATTTTGTAAAAAAATATTTTTTAATTTCAAAATTTTAAAAACAAATTATTTCAAGTTTCACATGTGTTTTTTTTTAATTAAATTTTTTTTAAAAAATTTGAAGTTTGATCTTCCATTTTTTTCAGATGTCATTTTGTCATATTTCAAATGTTGTCTCTTTATTTTATTTTTATGTGAATAATTTAAATATCAAATGAAAACATGAGATTTTTCATTTCATTTCATTTTTCAGTAAATAAGTTTTAAAAAATAATTAATATATTTACATTATTTTCATATTGTCACATCATAAAAAATTGGATTATAGTCATAATCAGTCATATTTAAATGATTGATTTTAGTTACATTAACCACATTAATCAAGTCAAACTATTCAAATGGATGTTACATATGCATCTCCAAAGTGGTATATGTTTTAACTAGATAGTTAATTTTTTGAATTAAAACAAACATACTTAGTTTTGATTTTTGATAAAATCAAGCATAGTTAATTATTTCAAATAATGGAAAGTGATTCTACATTCATCTTAATCATGATGCTACTAGTAGGAAAAAACCATGTTTTTGTAGTGGTGGATGAGAGAGGAAACCATACACATTCTAATTTGAAAACTTAATCATGGTGTTTATCCCATTTGAATTTTGAACCAATTGTACTATGATTTTAATAGTGTTTAAAATTCATTCATCCCCCCATGAACCCCAAATAATTTATTTTTGAAAGTTTTGCAATTTACATAACATCATTTGATGCCCAAACCATCATAAAACCTTTGACCTATATAATGTGTCAAACATGTTAAGTGTTATTTTACTCCCAATAGAAAAGCTAATATTAGAAAAATAATGTTAAATATATGTTACTTATATTCTCTAATTGGGATAAGCATGGTTTTGAATTGAATCCAACAAGTTTGTGATATTTAACCCACAAACATAAATGGGTTGACCTTGTATACATATCATGTAGTTTTGTTATACATGATTTGTGTTTCCTCTAAAGGATTGTTATTTGTTCAAATATGCCAAAATGATCAGTCAAAAGATTTTGTGAGGTTGATGTTGTCAACCACATTTTAATGGTGATTTATTAAAATATAAATTTGAATGTTGTAAGGAACCAAGTTCATTGGGATTAATTATGTGAATTGTGTTAAGTGGTGTTTGAATCCATTGACGATAGATTGTTCATGCTAGTAGTTTAAGTTCTCAAGCTTGATAACAATTTTACCCTTAATATGATACCTACATTTCTTCTATATACAAAATAAACATAAAATTTGCCACCCTATAGGCACCTTCCCAATTTGTAAGGTACTTTCAAGGATATGAAGAAGATTCAAATAACAACACCATAAACCATGAATGCACTATAAACCAAGACTTATTGTGTCCCCAAAAATTATGCATTGTTTTTGGTGACATTATGTTTTCAAATGATTCACAATTTTAGATTTTTTTGAATGTGGCGATCCTACCCCACTTTGTGATTTAATAACAACATTTTTTTGTTAAAGGTCCAAAAGAAAGTGAAACAAAATGCAACTTTTGGTGCAACATTGAGAAACCTTGGGAATTTGAATTTTCTCTCTCCAAATAGGCATTCATGTCTTGCCCATTTAAAGAACATTTAAGGTTCCCACTACCCCAAACCTAACTTTCATTATTAATGCCATCACTATAACAACTATGTGTAAGCTTTAGGTATGTATTATAAGTACAATTAATGTTTGACACTAAATACCCTCAAGAGGACCTATTAAAATAAAAAAAAATTTAAACCAAACCTACCAAAAATTTAGGGAATTGAATGCAAGACCGTCCTAGAGGAGATAATCCAAACCATTAAGATATCTCATTGATTTCATTAATTGATGATACACTTAGCGTACTTATTAATTATTGTCAAAATTTTAAAGTATTCAAATTGGGGACATGGAGCCTTTGTTTTCCAAAAAAAATTGTTTTGGCACAATTTTCCAATTATTCACCATGCATACAATAGTCATGTTTGTGGCCATCAAAACAATTATGTTTACATTTAGTTATGCTTGTGACCACAAGACTAGGGAAACATGTTAGATTTACAACAACATGGGTGTAATTACATGAAATGTAAAGTTCATGAAGACCAGATACATAAAAAATTTATGAAAAAATTTAATGAAAAAAATTAACATATATTAGGTGCATGGAAAAAAAAAGTAGATACTTATTTATTATTAACAAAATACATTATTTTATGCTTAATTGAAATTTCCAAATATAACCCCAATAAAAGGGCATTTAATCAATTAAAATTAATCATCATGATGAGGAATGAATTGTAATTTTTTTAAAAATATTAAATTCCAAAAAACCCCATATTTCCATTCAAATCCAACATCATGATTAAACCAAATTAACTATCAACCAAAACCTAAACCACTTAAAGGCCTAGGTTTCAAGTAAATAAGGCTAGTAATTATTAATTTAGGTAGGTAGGTGTAGCCCCCAATCATTATTGTCCTCAAAGAGGTAAGACTGAAAGAATAAAGTCAATGTTTTAGTATTCCAAAAAAAAATTACCTTCATTTGTTTACTTTATTACAACTATTCAAGTAATAGGTAAGAATTCACGCAAGATTGTGAACCATACCGACACAACCATGTGCGGTAATTTCAATTTTTAAAAGTTGCATCAGGGTTATTTGAATGGGGTAAGGTTATTAGGGGCTTTTAGCAACTTCATAGGGAATGATGAATGTGCTAGGTGCGTGGAAGGATTGTGTTTTTTTATGAAATGCCTTATTGGTGAATAAGGTTTGGGTTAGTTCTTTTTTTTAACAAAAAGCTAGTAACCATAGTTTTAGAAACTTTGTCGCATAATTAGGGGTGAAATTTTCTAGAGGGTAGGGGGTAAAAGTAAACACCAGAATTCGCAATGTTCAGCACAACATTGGTCTTGTTTTAATATTTAGTGAGTAGTAAGGATGTTAGAAATTATTGAAGCAGTTAAAAGGATGTTAGTGAAGGGTCCAATAGAGATAGAACAATCTTCAAGTTGTATGAACATAAAGTTAATTTTAAACAACTTAACGATTAATTAGATAGTGTGATAGTGTGTCAATGGCAACAAGAATTTCATAACGACTGAAACATTTATTTAGAATAGGGATAAGCTTAACAAGGAGCTGCAAGTACATGTAAAATCCTAGGCTATGCCATAGTTCATAACTATAAGAAATCTAAAATGCGTCGGATGGTGCGAACTAGGTAGGCCGCCTTGCTATTAGGAAGCAATTGACGAATCGGACCGCGCAACCAACGATAATGTCCAACACTGAGAACTAAAGACCATGCGAAGATAAAAGTATTTCGTAACAACCTTCACAAATAGTTTTAGGTTCGTCACCAGAAACGTGGTTAATTTGCAACAAGATCACCAGGGCATGAAAGTTCGGAGAAATATGATAGTACTAGGCTCGAGGGGGTTCAATTTCAAGACGAGCACACACCTCTCGAGGTTCGAGTTCTTCATCACAAGGATGATATGTTAAGGTCAAATCTAGAGATGATTCCGGAGGCGGTTCTTCATTCACTTATGCGGCCTCGGGCTCGTAAAAGGTGACCATGCGCGATGCCATAATTCCAAGGAGAGGAAAAAGGTTAGATCTTCAATCAAAATCAAATCAACAATGAAGGTGTGAAAAACTTGTTACATTGAGGTGCGTAGTCGTAATTTATAGATCAAGGAAAAAGAAAGAAACGCGAGGGTAATGGCCTAGAACCATGGTAAAGTAAAACTGTAGGTCAAAGGAAAAATTGAAGGTTTAAGTAAAGTTTGTTGGGGGGAAAATGGGAAGAGGTGAAAAGGTGTTTTCCTTCACCTTCCATTGACCACCAAGCTTGAAACCTTCCATTGGCCACCAAGCATGGAACCTTCCATTGGCCACCAAACATGAAACCTTCCATTGGCCACCAAGTTTTGGATCTACCTTCACCTCCCTTCTCCTTCTCTTTAAAATGCGGATTCGGATCATTAGGAACTCTCTCTTTCATTGAACATAATTTCAATTGAATCTCGAATACTTGTTCCCACAAGCTTCTTGAGGAGGAAAAAAATGATTAGTTTTGGGAGGTGGGAAAAATAAGGAAAGTATAGTGGAAGTCTTGTAATAATTTTGGAGGGGTTGAAGTGAATAGTGATAATATTGGGAAATTGTAACTTTAAAAAAAATCTCACAAACTCTCTCGAGTTTGGTAGTATAACTCCTTACTAGTTTAGTTGTAGAGCTTAAGATTCGGTAGCAAGTTGCGCCTTGTAGTTAGCTTCCTAATGAGCTAAGGCAAGCTGGATTTGAGTGACCTATGTGTTAAAAACGATATTTCAAATGATTGGTGGTCTACAGCCAAGTTGAATTATCACCTTTGTAAAACCCTCTCGGGTTTTGTAGCATAACTTCTTGCTGGTTTAGCTGCAAAGCTTATGATTTGATAACAAAATGTGCCTTGTAGTTAGCTTTCTAGTGAGCTATGGCAAGCTTGAGTCTTTAAACATTGGTTTAAATGAATGACAATTTGACATAAATTCTTAGAATGTGGAGTGTGTGAGCTTGAAAAATATATCTATCAGTTTTGATCGCAAATGATGCATAGGAAGCAGGCTACTTAATTTCAACTATAAACGCAAGCTAACATTTTGAATTACACTTGCATTTTTCCTTCATCGATAACATTTGTGCTTTCAAGCATAATCACCTTGTAGAATCGGGAGTAGAGGGATGGAAAGTCGCCTCACAAAGATCAAAAGAAGAAGGTAAGGTCTATTATCTAAAAACAAACCTATCATTTTATCTATAAGCTACTCTAGTAATGCCAAAGGAAGAAAATATAAAAAGGAAGCATGGGAAACGAAAATAACTAGGGAGTAACTACCTTTTAAGGTGTACAATAACTTCAACCTTTAAATATTGCCACAATGGATCTATAGGTTTCCATAATTACCATCCCACCTAAACAACACTTGTAAATTTATTAACAACATTGTTTATCGTTTGAAGTAACCCCATAATGCCTCCCCAACCTTGCCTACAACTTTTAGCCACTACACCCTTTTGTAGTAATTGCTTACCATCTATAACAGTCCCACCTATTTTGCAAACTTCAACATTAAATTATTCCCCTTTCTTACTGCCACATACTAGTTGCTACCTTCATGTGGCAGCAAGTGACTTCCTACTCTAGAGGTTAAATCTTAGTATATCATTTTATTATTATTTTATAGAAAAAATGCATAATTATTATAAACAATATATCAACACCTTATGTAAGCTTAAATTATACTACTTTTTGCATCTCCTAATAGAATAAACTCACACAAAATACATGACGATTTTTCAACCATTTTCCATTAAAATCACACACAAGTATAAATACATTTCCAACTACTCCCTCATTTCTAGTGTTACACCACACATTTCCCCAAAAGAGTTCCCTATTCTAACTCCAAATTATAAATTTATTGAATGCCATAGAAGTCCTTTAAATATCCTTCTATTCCTCCATCTTCACAAAGCCACATAAGGCCCACGTTGACACCATGAAAATAGGGTCCTTATTCTAATCCCTTGCTAGAAATTTCCTAGATGATTAAATGGATTACACCCAACCATTCACTAATGCGAACTATTTAATCCCATTAGCTTCACCCCTTTAAAAAGCGACAATAAATCTATCACTAGTAACTATTAGTTACTAATATGCCTATGGCACTAATTAGTCTAAAGATTTTTACCCCTTAATAATAGGTAAATAGGTAGGTAATAGGTAAGTAGGTGTGGGTTTGGTACAAAGTACATTGGTAGTAGGTACTTAGTAAGTTGGTTGGTAGGTTAGGGTTGGTAACAATGTTGGGTGGTTTTCATTTTTTATGAGAATCGTCAATTTTGATTTTTGGGGTAGGTTTTAAAAACCGCCTAGGTTTTTTTAAAAATTATTTTATTTTAAATTTCCCATTTTGAAAAATGCCTTGAATTTTAAAATTTTAAAATAAATTTGGTTAGGTAATTTTCAGGGTCAGCATGTTTCATAGAATTTTGAACCACTGGTTTTTGAAAGCTATTTTTATAAGTTGGTTTTCATAATTCAAGTTTTTAATATTATATTATATATATATATATATATGGGTTTGATTTATGTTTCTTTTCTTATAATCATAATAAATGATGAACTACGTAAATTAATAAATGATGGAACATTTTTTTTTTTAATATGAAGAGTTCATATCTACAATTTCCCCCCTTTTAAACTCCCCTTCAAATTTCTCCAACTCCTCTACAATTTGATCCTTCTTTATGAATTCCACCAAGGTTGATGGCATATTACATTCTACCCTAGGATCACTAAGCCAATTTGATTAATAAAAACTAATTTATTTAAATTTTTAGATTGTAACTAACAATTCTTATGGCTTGTCAAAATTCCAGCAAGAGAAAAAATGTGTTCAATTTCAATTTGGGAACTTAAAATTCTTAAAATTTGCTTCACAAGGAAACCAATTACAAGGAATCTAGACTCATGTTTCTCCCACCATTGGAAAAAGGTTTTTTATATCTTTCACATCCACATGAAACCTCTTGAAATCTAACAATTCCCTTGATACAATTTCATTTGTAGTTTCAATGTTGTTGATGGTCATTTGGAAAATATTTAGTCCATAGTCTTAATCAACATCCTGATTTATAGAACTAAAATGATTGTATGATTTGACCAACATGGGATACAACGCTCTCCTATCATATTGTTCCACAATATACACTCCTTGCTCTTTACCAACATATGAAAAAACAAAACAAACATTTTTGAACCTAAGATCGAACATTAAAGGCAACATGTTATGTGTTTTCTTTTCTTCACATGTCTTCAAGAATGAAAGGAAATAATCTAAAACCCCAAACACTTATGATTTAATGTTAAAGGTAAGAATTGTTAACCTTAAAAAGAGTTTAGTGTCATCATCCATGAGATACTCAAAAGAAGGTCTCAAATGCATTTCATCCCTAACTTTAGATGTCATGGTGATGATAGAATTCAGGGCATTTGATAATAACCAATGTCTAGCAGATTGGTTCAAGACACAAGTAAAGACAATAAGGCTCGAATAATCAACTATTGTTTTACAAATGAACCATGTAATAGGAGGAGTAGCATGGCTAGACATTCAAACATTAATTTGCCCACTATGACACATGATGATAACTCCATGAAAAAAAAAAACTTCTCAAAATAATATTAACTTGCTTGCAAATTTGCAAAAGAATTCAAATAGTCAATAAAAATGATGGAAAAAATTATTTACTCAAAAATACAAAGTAATCAACATAAAAAGAATAACAAAGAGACAATTACCATGTCTTAACAAATATATTTAGTTTCCTTGGTCGAATTTTAAACTTAATACAAGTTTTCGTCTACTTTTGTTTTCCCTTTCCATATTTCCTTGACCATGTTATACATTTTTGGATAAAGACCACACAAACTTGATTGAGACAAACTTAAGATGTTTGAATACTCTCTTTTTGGTAGTAGCATACTAATAGGTTCTGGAAAATGCATGACCAAAACAAGTGTTATTGAAACTTTCTTACAACCCCAAAACCTCATAATTAACAACATATTTGAGAGTTGTGGTCATAGAGTTTAAGTTTGCCCTTTCACCTTTTATATAAATAGTGATATTCTTATTTAACCCATAAGAATCCAAAAGCTTTTTCAAATTTCTAGCTAAGGCTTGACCTATTGTTTCTATTGCTTCAAAGAGACCAATTGTCACTTTTTAAAGTTAGCAATTTTCATCCATAAAGTTAATGGCCAACGCAAAAATGTCATAAGTGCCTTTTGACATTCACAAATCAAAACTTGCAATAGTTGACATGTTTGGAAAAGTTCTGGTAAAATATAAACATTTTTTTTTTTGAACCAAGTTTGGCAAAATTTCTTACGAAAAAGTTTTTCTAAAGGGAAAAACAAGATGAAGATTCAATTGTAAAGAAAATCGCTTCAACCATGAACTTTCCAAAAGATGTACAAGCAAATGACTCTTAATAATTAGCAAGGTTAAGTCTTTAAGAAATTGTTTTTGTTGCATTTCATGTTTCTTGTAAGGAAGTTTTGTAAAGAAAAATTCAGAAATTTTAGATGAAGATACATTTTGCCTCTTTTTAGTTGGTTGTCTTTCAACTTGAGTTCTCCTTAAACTATTCACTTCCTCATTAAGTTTTTTGCAAACAGACCGTGTTTTTTCAAAGCTGATATCCCATTAGTTTTATAAGTCCTTTCATTAGTTTTGTTCTTGGATTATATAGCACAAGTGTTTTGTAACACAAATGATATCCCATGACTTGGGGAATTTTACCATCCACTAATTTATTATCATTGGTCACATAGAAAGCCCAACAAATGATATTAGTGCCTTTAGGCTTCTAGAACAATCTTTGAGCATGTAGTTTTTGTATGTTTAAGATGAATATTTCATCATTAGTTTAATTCAGAAGCCATGTTTGCTTTAGTTTCCAAGCTTAAATTTTCAATTAAAGTTTCTGTTATAGATATATCATCCATCAATTCTTCATTTTGAAAAGGTTCAATCTCAATTTCCTTTCTAGTATTCTCACTTGCATTTGATTGTTCCATTATATGTAATGTCAAAAATAGTAACAAACAATGCAAACTTTCAATTCCAACAACCAAAATCTAAAACATTACAAGCTATTTCTTTGAAATCAAAAGGTTTCTATAACCTTTTAAAATATTTTTTTGTTTGCAGATTATAAAATTAATGAGCAAATGGGCAGAGGTAAAAAGAGAAATCAAGGGTCAAGGGATAAAACATTTACAAAGATAACAACAATAATTCACTTTTAGGCCTAATGCAAAGAATAAAAACTAAATGGAAACTATGATTGCCCCTTCAAATAAACACCAATCTCCTTGCAACAATCAAGGCTAGCTTGCAAATAAAATAAAATAAATGTTAAAAATAAATTTAAGTGGATTAATAAAACAAATAAGTTCAAATACAAAGGAATGTTTGAAATAATGAAATCAAACAGAAAAAAGGAAAATAACTTCACGGATTAAATAAATAAATAAATAAATAAATATATGAAATAAAACTTACAAGTTTTAGAGACAATTTCTTGTTTTTTTTTTTACAAAATAAAAATAAATAAATATTGTATTGTACAAAAAATTGAGAAATTAAAGCTAAAAAAAAGAAGCTTCAAAATTATTTTAAAAATGAAAATAAAAAAATTTACCTTGTTGTTCGTTGGTTTTTGCTTGTTGTTTGTAACTCCAAAGATTATTTGCAAAAGGCAAAGAGGGGAGAGTTAGTACCATCTGGGGAAACACAAGTGAGGAGCAACAATGGTCAAACGAAAGTAACAATAATAAAGGGGGCTAGAGGTACTTCAAAAAAATGAGGAGTAGCAATGGGAATAGTGATGGGCAATGAATAACGATGGGTGGGGAGTAGTGATGGCCTTGGAGTAGCAAGCGGAGAACATCAATGGGTGGGGAGCAACAAATAGGGAACAACATGAATGGGAGTAGCAACATAAGTGTGAAGAAAGCCCCAAAAAAAAAAAACACAACTAACGAATTACAAACCTTGTGAAACAAAACATAAAACTAAAACTAAAACTAAAAATAACACAAAACATAAAACAATTAAGAAGATTAAAAAATCCTAAAAAATCGAGAGTTTGAAAATAGAAGAGAACAAAAATTTGGAGGTGTAATAGTGAGTAGGAACAAAATGGATTCAAAAGGGAGCTTGGACCCTTTTTATCAGTAAACTTAAACCCTAACACCAAAGGGTGGCGGTCATCACATTAGGGTTAGGGTTAATGCCTTAACCCTAACCCTAATGTGATAGCTATTTCCATAAGTTTAGTTTTAAAAAAATTTAATTTTTTACTTTCATACATGATAAGTTTAATTTTAAACATTATTTATTACTTATTATTTACTATTATTCATATTTTTTACTTAATGTTTTACAATTTTTTATTATTACACTTACTATTTATTACTTACTATTTATTATTTATTAATTATTTTAATTAAAAAAAATTTACCATGAAAATCAGACCTTTTTCAAAATGTGAGAACTAGTTCGATTATTAGATTTGATGTCTAGTGAAACTTGGGCGATTCTTACTAGGCGATTCTCATCTCCAATGAAAACCGCAAAGCAAGTTTTCATGGCAATTTTCACTAAGAACCAGACTAAGAATTGATGCCATTTTGAGACAATGAGTGAGAATTGCCCAACATTGATTGGTAACTAATAGGGAAGTGATTAGGTAGGCAATAGGTGGGCAAGTTATAGTCAATGTAGATAGGTGTCTCAAAATATTGACCATCTCGCTACCTACTAACTATTTATCTAGCTACTACTCACCTTTATATTTACCTAAGGAAGTAATGTAAGAAGATGTGAAATAAACATGTACATATTATATGTTAACAAAGTTTTAATACTTCATGAAAATGTAGTGCATTGGTTAAGGATTTAGTTTTTTTTTTTCATGGAGGTGATTAGTATGACTCCCACTTATAACATCATACCTAGCTTAACTATGATTTAGCACCTTATTTTCATAGTTAGAAAGTAAACTAATTATTTGTTTTTAAAATTTAATATACACTATAGATATTTTCATTTGCCATGACTATAGTCATGGATATGCCATATGGAATGGCATACATGACAATCTAATTTGATTACATGATTATGAATTGATGTGACATATATGATTTACATTTTTGTAGTCATCAATCATAAAAGTTAGTTTTTGGAGTAATGTTTGCTTTGAATTGTCATGTTCATTTATTTCAAGTTTTGGCACACATGGCCTTGGTATTAAGCCCCAATAACATATGTGACCTTTAAGCTAGACTTAAATTAAACATATACCTAAGCCATGTGGCACCCATGTTATGTTTAAACTTAGGTCACATGGCATTTAGGCTAAGTTTAGACCTAGGCCATCTAGCACCTAACTAAGAAAAGCCTATTTTATTTTGAGCTTAACATTTGAGGTTCAACCTCTATTGCCTCACCTCAAATGACACTTGTTTTTGAATATTTGTTATGTTTTTTTGATGCTTGTAATGCACCAATTTATATTGTTCACAACTTTAAAAACATGACAAACAATATGAAATAAAATTTTGAAAAAAATAAACGTTCTCATATCCTTTACACCACCAAAACTTTTTATCTCATACAATATTATTCTAAGAAATTAAATAAGCACACTTATTAAATAGGTAAATAGATAATTAGAAGGTAGATGCATTAACTAGGTAAGTAGATAAAAACTTATGAGAGTATGTACATTAGATAGATAGATAGATAGATCAAAAATAAAAATAAAAAATACATTAAAATAGGGTCAATGTGGGAATTTTTTTTCCAATAAAACTAATACCTAATTACTTAATTAGACATTAATTAACATACCCTAAATCCTGACCATTCTTCCTCATCTCTCAACTAAACCTAGCCAATCTCTCTCATCCTTTTCACAATCTCTCAACTAAACTTGACTAAACTTCCTCTCCCAATCTCTTCCTTAAACTTACCTAAACATCTCTTCCTACTTCCTCTTCCCAATCTCTTCTTAGCTAAACATGGCTAAACAAAACAAGCACAAATAGCTTGTACCTGACATGTTCTTTTTCATAATGGGTTTCATGATTTGCACAATGGAAAACTAGAGTCAAATTGGGTAACAATTGTTGGCAGTGCTACACCCTTTCTTTTGTTTTTACAGGATTTTTTTTTTTCTTTTGAAAAGCGAAACTGAAAATAAAAGAACACAAAATGAAGTGATTTCGGAGGGGTTCAATAGCCAAAAAAAAAAAAGGTAAAAATTTCCAGATTTGGTTAAATCTTCCTATCAACATGGCCAATTAGGCTACATTAAAAAAAATTCCTTAAAAAAAAAAGCACTGGGCAGTGGTCTTTCCTGATCACGTTCCCCATGGATGGAAAAGGAGCCGAGCCCCTTAATGACTGGTGTCAGTGGTCGTTCCCAAACAGGTTCCCTATGTATGGAACAAGATCGAATTTCGTAACAGTTGGTAGCGGTGGTGTCCTTTTCTTTTGCAGGCAGTACAAACGTACGGCATACTTCTTTTTTTAAAAAATTTACTTGGCTGCCCATTTTCCCGAACAAGACTTGTCTGGGTTCTGCCCAGACACATTTTGTTGCTGCCCAGACACACTTTGGAAATCGGGTGCTGTTATGCATGTTTTGGGCCTGGAATGGACGCTTAAAAGAAGTGGCCCAAAGTGTGTCTATCTAGGCAGGCATCTATCTTTTTCTCGTTGAGAAAAAGATAGATAGATCGGGCCAAGGGCAGACGAGGAAAAAAAAAGAAGCACGCAGTACTTTTGTAATAAAGACATGTTTTGTGGCAGGAGTCCTTCCCAGATACGTTCCCTATGAATGGAACAGTAGCCGAACCGGGTAGCAACTGGTGGCATTGGTGCTTCCCAATCACGTTCCCCATGGATGGAACAAGAGCTGAGTCGGTAACAACAATTGTTTGCAGCTTTTGTGGTTTCTGCGCTCGATGTGGACCACTCAAAAGTTACGGGAACGTGGATATTTCCTGGACGAAGGAATATGGGAACCTGAGCGAACGAAGATATCATCTTCTTCTCCGCCTCTTTTGGCTCGCGCTTTTCCGAGGTTTTTAGGGTTTGAAGAATCCCAGTGTGTTTTTCTCTTTGGCCTTCTCCGAGCTCGCTCACGTTGTGGCTTCTCGGAGTTGTGCTGTTCTTTTTCCGTGTCTTGTGCCGTTCTTTTCCTTGTCTTGTGCTGTGCTTTTCCGTGTCTTGTGCCGTTCTTTTGCGTGTCTTTTGTGTGATAGAAATGATCCAGAGATGAGGTAGTGAAGAGCGAGTTTGGGGGAATCTTGAAGAATCCGTAGCTGTATAGTTGAGCGTTCCTTCAGGAACTTGGGAGAAGCTCTGTGGAAGAAGAAAAGGAGGAGGGGAGAAGAGTTTCCCATCAAGTCCTAGAGGGCCACAAAAGTGTGGCCCATGGATCAAAGCGAGGAGGTGGAATATGGGGGGAACTTGGATATGGGGGAGTTTATGGCAGACAACGATGCGGATGGTTTGCAGGATGAGGATTTCAGTGACGATGACATCGATGTGGACGAGCTGGAGAAACGGATCTGGCAGGACCGGTTGCGGTTGAAGCGAATCAAGGAGCAGCAGAAACTGAAGGAGGTGAATGAGAGGCCGAAGCACAAGCAGTCGCAGGAGCAGGCGCGCAGGAAGAAAATGTCCAGGGCGCAAGATGGTATCCTTAAGTACATGCTCAAAATGATGGAGGTCTGTAAAGCTCAGGGTTTTGTGTACGGGATCATACCTGAGAAGGGGAAGCCGGTGAGTGGAGCATCAGACAACATCCGGGCATGGTGGAAGGAGAAAGTGCGCTTCGACCGGAATGGACCTGCAGCCATAGCTAAGTACCAGGCTGACCATGCATTGCCAGGGAAACCAAAAGGTAATGTGAGTGCATCCCCTACGCCTCATACTCTTCAGGAGCTGCAGGATACCACGTTAGGCTCCTTGTTGTCTGCTCTCATGCAGCACTGTGACCCACCACAGCGCCGATATCCACTAGAGAAAGGCATACCGCCACCTTGGTGGCCCTCCAGTGATGAAGATTGGTGGCCTCAAGTGGGACTGCCTAAAGGCCAAGGAGCTCCCCCTTACAAAAAACCTCATGATCTCAAAAAGGCCTGGAAAGTAGGTGTTCTCACTGCTGTCATCAAACACATGTCACCAGACATTGCAAAAATTCGGAAGCTTGTGCGGCAGTCAAAATGCCTACAGGACAAAATGACAGCCAAAGAGAGTGCAACCTGGCTATCTGTGCTTGTTCAAGAAGAGGAAGTGGTCCAGTGGCAGAATGGAACTGGAGGCAATAAGGATACTGCAGCTACTGATAATGCAGGAAGCCTTGCCTTGAATACTGCAAATGAGTTTGATATTGAGGGCTTGGATGATGACTCACCGCAAGGGCTTTCACAGAGTGATGAAGGCCTGGATGCGGAGACAGATGACTTTGATCCATTCAATGGCAACAGACCTGCATACTCAACTCCAAATCAGGGAAGTCAGGGAGGCAGGGAGGGTGATTCACAGGGTGCTGACTATGACCAATCGTCACTTAGGCTACAGGATGGAGATGCAGTTGATTGCAGGATAAAGAAACATGGTATGGAGGATAGTTTTGTCCCAGAGCATCGGGTGTATATGTGCCCATATGAGAATTGCAAGCACAATGAATGGCGGAATGCATTCTCAGATCGGGACTTGCGCAACATGCACCAGTCAAGTTGTCCATACAAACCAGGTGTCCAAACTTCAAGTGCTCTTTATCCAGGAGCACAGGGGCAACCTTCACAGTCACAGGTTCTTAGTGGACAAGGGCCATATCAGACAGGTTCACTTGTAGGAAATCATGGAGTGATCCCTGGTGCTTCAGGATTCACACCTCTTGCTCTCACTGCATCACACAGTGTATCTAGTTTGCCAAATATGTCAGGAGGTGGTAGCCAGTCATTCCATGACCTTTTTACAGGTTTCTGGGTGTCTAATGGGATGCGAATGGATGCCTCCATGACTGTTGCAAACCTGAGTGGACCAGAAGCCCAAGGGCATGGTGTTCCTCGACTATCAGGAGAAGAAACTGGGCTCAGTGACCATCATCATCACCAGCCAGTGGACACATCTGAGCTTGTGTCTGAAGAGAGCTTGTTTGGGCAGGGTTTTGGAGACAACGCAGGTGTAAATGATATCAGTATTGAGAATTGTGGTTTGCAAAAGGATGGCAAGAGCTTTGATCATCCATTTGAACATGAAGGGGTGGTGATACCACCTGACTATGTTTTTAGTTCCCCATTTGACATAGGATTGGATCCTGCTGTTCCACTGACACCCCCCTTAGACTTACTTGATGAAGACTTCATTTGGTACTTTGGGGCCTAGGGTTGGCAGTTTGGGGAAACTGGAGTTTGGGTCTGTGAACCAGATGTAGTTAGAGAAATGTGGCTGTATAGGTGCTGCAGCTTAGGTCTCATCATTGTGACTGTGTTGTAAAACTGGTTAGTAATCCTGCAAGTGTAAGGAATACTATACTGGGATCATCATGCCTCTTGGTGGGCTCTTATAGGAGCTTGGGAGACGAAATTCTTGCCAGCATGGGTGAAGACCATCTCTTGAGGAGCCCTTCTGGCAGTTTCAGGGATGTCTGCCTTTGATGGACATGCGTTTCTGTAGGATAGTTCAATCTCTCTCATTCTTGTACTATATATCATCACCATTCGTAAATACAGTGAAGGGGGGAAGGGGGTCAGCTTAGCCCAGGTTCTGGATAATTTGTTCTCTGACGTAGCTGGTGCATCCTGCAACCATGGGTGGCTGTTTAATAGGATGAAACATATTCTCCTACTGAATGCAAACAAGCATGCTTTAATGCCACAAGATAATTCAGGTTGGAGGTCTTTTCACTGATAGCTGTATAGCTTTATTCTTCTTTGATGCTCTGCATTGACTAATGTAGGTCCAACCTGTGTGAATTCTCACAAATTGTTCTGCTTCTGATGGTGATGGGGTTTGTTATTAAATGCTCACCCCTCAGGCCTTTGTTGCAGCTTAATGAGGATGCTAATCACTTATTTTTATTAGCTATGTCTCTTGTTTGCTAGCTAACCATCATCCTATTGCTTCTGGAAATGCAACAGAAATTCAGGTTGCAGTGTAATGGTTTGACATCCAATTTATTGGGCAGATTATCATGCACTTATCTACACCCAACATCTGGAGCTGATGAGTAGGTGGCAAGTCATGGCATCTTGTCATTGCTATTTATGATGATGCAACACTTTTGAGTGACTAATAATAAGGTTATGTGTGATGTGCTCACTCATTCTTGTTGTTTTAGCTTTGGTCTTGCTGGTACTCTCAGAAACAGTCGCCTCAAAGTGTTGCTGTGGAGATTTTGTGGATTCCTATAGATATGTTTTGTTCTCACATGGTCGCTTCAAGGTTACAAACACTAACCATGTTCCAAAAAGGGACTGAAAAGAGGAGTAGATTGTGAGGAGGAATTTGATGTTGTCAGATTTTGCTTGGCAAATGCTCATCTTAGTGCCTGTTACATAAATAGTTAAAATGCTCATCTGCTCTGCCATTCCTTGTTTTCCAAGGTAGCTATATCTCTTGTGCTCTAGCTATGCATCATTGCTCTGGATGTTACATGTGCCCTGATTGTATTGACTTTGGTACTGTACATCTACAGAAGGCCTTCAAAAATATGATCCTCAGCAATTCAACTTTGTTGAGAAAATATTTCAGGTGCCTACACAGGCATTGTACTTGTTTAATTCACTCTTTGCAAAAAACTACCTGCATTGCTTGAGGAGCCTAACTAAAGAGAAACATGCATTGAAGTTATCAAGTGTTGTTAAGCATAACCAACATCACACTGACACTCAGTCCAGCAAACTAAGGTCCATCTCATGACATCCATATATTGCAAAGAGGCCCAAAATCTGGCTCCTCTTTCAGCATCAAAGCACTACGATACATCTCCTTCAATTTGCTAATGTCACTTGCTTTTGAAGAAGTCACATGTGTATCAGTTGGATTGCTACTGTCACCATTTTTAAAGGATTTGCTGTGAGAGTTTCCATTAGGCTTTGCTGCTGCAATGGCAGATCCCAACATTGTGCGAAGAAGAGTCTGTAATTGTAGAACAAATTTGGTCACTATGTCAGAAGATGGTTTGCACCCTTGTTTCTCATCTGATGTGCAGAAAACTCTTCGCCCTTCTAGTAAGGTTGAAAGAGCTCGCTCCAGAACCTACAAAAAGAGGTGGGTAGAAAAGATCAATGCCTACTGAAGACATTTTTCAAAAAATACCAATCTATGCATATTGAATCACCCAAGCCACTCCTTTCTAAACAATTTGAAACTAGCTTAGAGTGATTTGAGATTCTGAAAATTCCACAAAAGAAGTTTAAGGAACTCTGTACACACAAGAAGCAATTTCATGAGTAGGTATCGTAAATGAAGAGAATCACATACTGTACTGGGAAAAGTGGATGGTGCAACAGCTGAGCAGATGGCTGACTTTTCCATCAAGATTTGAAGAAACATATCAGGGTGAGTCTCAGCTTGGTAATACTCCAGGGCCTTCTGCCAGTAGTGGTCAGCCATAGATGCAAAACGTTTGGCACGCTGGAAGTTATTTTTCTCAAAGTTACACTCCTCAGTGTGCATAGCCATTGCAGCCAGACAACAATCCCTCTGATGACAAGCATATTGGAACTGAGTGTAAGCTGCCTCTTGAGCCCGAAGAGAACCCATTGACTCATACAACACTAATGCTTTCGATATAGCTTCTTTTGCAGACATTACAGTTTTGGTCCCCAGAAACATTTGGCCCCGAGTTTCTTCCCTGCCAACTTTCTCTGGCTTTTGATCCTCCTTGACCTTCTTGTGTGCTCTTGCCTTCTCCTCCCTTGCAAGAAGCATCCCTAGTCTGAGATATGTATGTGCCAATTGAGTGTGGACCTCATTCCAAAGCCCACCCATCAAGCGTTCCGCACCATCACCCACTCCCATGAGCACACGCCGACCCTCCCCATAAAACTCCAGAGCTTCTTGATACAGGAATTTGGCTTCTGAGAGAGCTTGTGTATAGGCAAACAGGAATTGGGGTACCTGGCACTCCTCCCAAGCAGCTAGCTGAGAAGAAAACTTTTCAGCAGCTGCTCTTCGGCCATGGGCCAGATTGCAGAATACTAGCACAACATTGGTCAGATCCTTAACTGCTCTAAATGCAACAATAGCTGTCTCAAATGCTGCTTCTGCTCCTTTCACATCCCCATGTGCCAACCTCCGACGCCCTAGCTCATTACATGCCCATCCTTTCTTCCTTAATGCTGACTCAAGCTCCTGGGAACATTCAGGCAAATCAACAAATGCATCTACAGCAGCAGCATAGCAATCTACTGCTGCAGAAAAGTTCATCTCCCAATTGACTGTCAGTGGCCTTCCAAGGAATGAAAAAATGTCCCTTGAAGGTAGAGCATCAATCTTGCTTGTGCCCACCATAGGAGATGGTTCCTTGACAGTGGAACCCTTAGCTTTTGGTTCTGTTGGCAGTCTTTCTTTGTGAACCTCAGCAACAGGAGCATCATTGCTATTGCTAGACCTGCTTGCAATAGTTTCAACATCAGCTTCTGCAGAAAATTTCTCATCTGTGCATATCCCAGGAGTATCAGCAGTCCAAGATTTTCCACTGCCTTTCTTGGCAGGCTTACGGTTGTATTTTGCACTAGCCCCTCTTCTGGAAGGACTGCTGCTACTGCTGGCACTATTTCCACTGCTTGCACGATCATGCTGGCAGCTGCAGCTAGTAAGGCAGCAGATCTCACAATTCCCTCGGAACTGCCCTACTTTCTTCTTCAGCCGCTTCACCTCTTTCATCACTTCCTGAGCCATCTTCAGCTCCTCACACTGTGATGCTTCTTGATGAAGTGAGAGATCTGTTTCCCCAAGAGAGCGTTGAATCTCTGCAAAAACATCTCCAACAAGCATCCACACTTGCCCCCAGAACAAACCTCTTCCCCTTGAAACATGGGCTCCTCTTAGCTTATTGGACTTTAGCTGCACACTAAGTTCATTTCTCTGATTTCCCAAACCTGTACTGCTATTTTCAGTATTGAGCTGAGGTGCAGAACCGCGCACTAGACAGGCTAATTCCACAGCCTTCAAAGCTCGGCCAAGCTGCCCATCATCTTTATAGGCTTGTCCTAGTGCAAGATAGGACTCCCCAAGAAGTAACAGCAATTGCCACAGCTTTCGGTCCATTCCAAAACCTATCTCAATGTCTCGAAAGTCACAAATTGCAACACACTCCACCTCTCCACAGATACATTCAGGAAGCTGTTGAAGGTGCCTGTTTTGTGGAGGTGAAAGGCTCTCAGAATTCATGGGTTTCCCTCCCACCTCTTGAAGTTGCCTTTGCCATCTTAGAGCTTTAATGGCTTGTGAGACATGGTGCACAACAGCCAAGCGTGCTGACACAGGCTCTGCAAGAGCCTTTACGATCTTGGGTGACAAATCTGGTACAGCAAGCTTGCTTGGTATCTCTGTAATGCCAACATCCAGATGCTCAGAAAAATACCTGTACCCACCCTGCAAATAGGACAATCTCTCTGATTCCTAGAGATTTGCAACAGTCAAATTAGAGGATTCTAGGAATACAACTTGAATTAAGCACTGGTACTTCTATAAGTGGGAGTCAAATGTCAAGATTTCTAACTGTACCTGCATCACATATGATTGGTCCAGAGATGGGATCATCTTGACCAGCAGCTTTTGATGGCGGAGATGGGAGTTGTAAAGCTGGTCGCTTGCAATCAGTGCTGATTGCAGAGTCAATGTCAATGGACTCTAAACAAAGAGGCTGCAGCATAGATCCCATCTGCTCATAGCATGCCAGAATAAGCCTTGCTGCATGCTCATGAGCAGATGCACGTATAACCTGCATGAACACAAAGGCACCTCAATACCACTGGCCTCAACTCTTTGCAGAGACAAGCGTTTCAGTTTTTGGAGATTCACAAAACTCAACATGACCTGACACAATCCAACTTTTCATTAACATCATATTCACAATAGAGCAAGATACCTTACCAGATGCTCTTGCTCATCCATAAACTCCAGACATTTCCCAAAAAGCTTTGCACATTTTCGCCTATCTGCAGGATCCTGCATAGGAACAAGAAGAGTCCAATTCATGTTCTACTCCATGTAGCTTAACCTAAAGCTGGAACTGTTCCACCTTGGATGTTTAAACTTGAGCCATACTGCCTGACTCCAGGGATACCTTCAATCCCCAGTGCCATGCTGAAATTCACACCTCTACCAGAACAAATTGTGACCTGAACTGCACAAGCAAGGTGAACCTACCTGGGAACGAGACAAGCGGTTGGCAAGTCGGTACAAAAGCATAGCCAATGGCAGCGAGTATTGACCATTGCCATGATTCCTGGATGAAGGTAAAGTGCCACAGCTTTTATCTTCCTTGTCCTCACAGGTGGAGCATGTTTTTGAAATCAATGACAAGTCAAATAATTGTATAAGATCCTCTCCAGCATTTTTGAAAAGCTGCCATGCAAGTACTGCCAGTCAGAAATTCAATTGTGACAACAAACTACAGACTTGAACCCTAAGTGGGAAGATCACTAGTGACTAATCAAACACAAGCTAATGTAAGCACCCATGAACTAGACAGGGATGACACAAAACCACAGTCTGGTGTGATTACTACCAGCAGCAGCCCTAAACCATCCAGGAACTACTTTCTCTTCTTGGGCAAGGGAGGAACTTTTGCTCTCCAACTCCAAAGCTTCAAAGAGATGACATATACCCGAGATACACACAACCAGCAAAGGAATTTTGCAGAGACAAGGAAACATGGCATGTATCCATGAGATTGCCAAGAAAACTCTACAAGAGCACTTTGAAGGTAGCATGAGAGCAACAAGTGCAGTCATAACCTTATGAGTGTCACTCACAAAGTGCCAGACCATCAACTTCATCATGAATAGCAGTGACTGGCAGTTTTGACTCCCCATTGACATCATCTGCTCCTGATGCTGGCTGAAGATAATTAAATAATAAACCACATCTTGGGTTAAACCTTATACAAACCTCACATCCTAAGTTTTGGCCACATTTCTGGAAGCAACAGGAAGACCCAGTTATGATGTTGGTCACCACTCACAAGAAATAGCTAATAAAAAAGTCAATAGTATCCTGGCATACCCAGTAAGTTCCAGGGTCTTGCTTGCAATTCTCTTGAAGAAATCTGAGGACAGACGAAGCATTTTGCTGCACAACATGAGGATGAAAGAAGGCAGTTCCATCCTTTGAAAGACCTTTCAGGAGAAATATGTCATCTGTTTTCAGCAACTCATAACCCTGGACAACTCCATTGCGATGATAGCACACTGCTATCTCTGGTATACTGGCCATTACATTGTCTAGCCATGCATCCAGCCACATCAATGGTGCAACCTATAAGCAAACAAAGTCACATAAAATCTCATCAAATTCAGAACTTTTAGAGCGCTCTAGTAGAGCAGCATCAAGAAATTATCAAGTAAAAAAGACAGGAGAGCATACTTAACATACCTTCAGATTGATCTCTTTAGAATCTAGCCATGAGACCTATATGGGTTGAAATCAAGCAAATAATTTTTTTCTATCTACTTATAAATGGGTAAGGTAGACCGTGATTTTTAGTCAAGTAAGCATCAAACATTGTGCCTTCATTGCTGAAGAAAGCTACCCCCATCATCAGACTAAATTGACTCAACACTAGGCACTGTTCCTTACACCATAACAGGACCTGGAGGCAATGAAGAACCTCCCACCTGGCGTTCAATCTCCATCAAGTGTAAGCTAACAGCGGCATGTTTCTCATTGCTAAAGAGAAGCAAGTCACTTCCAAGAAGCATGCGGAGGTTCTGAAACTGCCAAAACAAAACCCGCAGGAAGCCCTCAGCTCTGGAAGGTCTTGACTGCTTCTCTGGATCTTTTGCTACAAATTCAGAATCCTGATTCTGTTCTCTCATAAACCTGGCCTTCTGGAACTCAATCCCTCCTCCACATTGATTACGTCGGCTTAATGAGACTCTCTGTTTGCCCTTCCTGGTTGACAATTGAGGAGCAGGCCTGAGATCATCTTCGCTGCAACAGCTTGCACTCTCAGAGATTGGTTCCTCTACCACTTGCCAGGGAACTCGCCCTGATTCCATGCTTGCAAAACCTCTTGGAACATTCTCAAATGATCGCATGTTACTAGAAGCACCTCTGGCCTCAGGAGTTTGCCGAAAGTCTGAGGCATCACAAGTGTCATGGTGTACTGAATGCTGCACAAACTTGGAGAATAAAGAACTCTCCATTGCCTTCATATGACTTTTCTTTCGCCTTGCAATCTTCTCACCTTCTTCAATATCAGGACTATGAAACAAACCACACAGCATAAGCTACAATGTTAAAGGAAAATCATAATGCAGACCAGCAGGTTCAAATCTCATCCCTTCTAGATGGTAAGAGGGCTTGCAAATGTAGGCAACTGAAACATACCCACTGTTCAATATAAGAGTGTGTCCAACTCGATGAACTGCAACAGATAAGCGACTTTTGCAGTATGGTGTCTTGAAGATCTGCTTCAATATGTCTACTGGGGCCACCACATCAATCTCATCCCCATATCCTGTAAGGGCACTGACAGCCAGTGTTTCACATCTTCTTGCCATAGGTTGGCTCAAGTAACCTCCTTCCCAAGCATTGCACAATCCTGCATTGTATGAGAACTCCAATAGCACATCAGCATCTGGTTTTTGGGAAGTTCCAAGAATTGTTCACTTGTAATTATGGTAAAATTGACCAGAATTTTTGTTCCAGATTCCTCCTACAAATCCTATGCTTTGAAGGGACACTTTGCAAAAACCAAAACTGCATTGTAGGGGTCCATTAACAACACTGACAAAGCCATGTGACATAGAAGAGGAAATCCAGTCCCATGGACCTTAAGCAAAGACCACTACACTCCACTCCATTCGACTCCAGTGAAGAAAAGTGAGGAGTAATTGCTACACTGTTGCTCAAACAACAAACAAAGATGCAGGGACCTGGACCCTTGAGAAGAAACATCTCTTGTTGAAAAGCATAGATGAGACTTAAAGTACATGTAAATCCTGTGGTGACTTCAGGATCTGAAACAAGACAAGAAATCCTAACTCCTAAACCCAGATGCCTGTTCTCTTTGCATAACTGGTCTGCATAGATGTGTAGCTTGTCTCGTCTTTCACATAGCTGTTACATCTACACACATATGATCTTCACTATGAGCACAGCTTTGACAACCATCAGCTTCAAAGACCAAATGGATGGACTCCTGATACACCCTCACGGGCTTTGCAAGAAACCCTAGTTGTGAATTATTATAGATGCTGATTCTACAGATGATAGGTTATTCAGCAAAGAAGAGGACCTGTGTCATGTGCTGCTGCTGCAACTGGCAATAACAACTCTGGATGAATCCCATTGGAAGGTGGTCTGTTGAGGTCTGTTTCTGTAGGCAGCAATCGGTATCGGGGTGCTACCGTTCTGTACACACACACACAATCCACAACAGTTGAAGCACTCAAATTTGTAATTATGACTGAGAATCCCTCTCAAGCGAGAGAGAGAGAAAGAGAGAACAGAGAATTGACATGTACCTCTGGCTTAGGAGATTCAGGGCAGGAACAAGGGCAGTTCTGGAAGGAGAGAAAGGAGTGCAGGAGGATGTAATGATGGAGGGAGTCTCAGTAGGCACAGGCAGACTGCCACACATGAATCCGACTTGCACAGTAGCGTGTTGTGCTGTCTGCACCTGCAACCTACCCACACATGCTTCTTCGTGACCTATTCTAGCAGCAGCTGCTTGCAGCTGCATCTCCCCTGGTGGATGGTGTCCCCACTCTATTTGGTTCTCCTCCCCCCCAACTCCTCTCCGTCCTCCTCCTCCTACAGTTGGGGCGTGCATTTTGCCTCTTCTGTTCAAGCGAACCAAAGCTTCACCCCTGCAAATTGCTGCCACGAGACAACATCAATGCAACAAGTCCCTCTTCCAAAACCCTAATTGCATAACACAACTTCTTTCGACGCAGAATCTCTCCGTCTCTCTCTCTTCCTCTCACAGCAAATAGACACTCCGGTGGGTTTTGCCCAGAGTAAGCCAGTACTGTACCCACCAGCGCACCATGAAGGATGGATGGATGGATAGTTGGATGGATAGTAAGTGATCAGGAAACAGTTTTTCTGTTGGGTTCCAATTCCCCAGGTAACCATGGTGGTTAGCTCAGTTGCTTTTTTTCAACTACCTACCGGCAGGGTTTTTTTTTTTTTTTTCCCAATTTTGCGGTTTCCAAAGTTTGAAATTTGTTTTTCAAAAATTTAGCAACTTTTTTGATTTTATTTTTCCAATTTTGTTGTTGCCACAATGAGAAAATTTGCCAGGGAAGAAAGAAGCTGTCAAAAAATGTTTTTTTAGGAAATTTTGTTTGTAACCAAACTGGCAATCATCCCTGGGAACATGTAGCCAAATCTGGCTATAATCCAATATGAAGTACAAATTTTTAATCATCTTTTTATAATTTTGCCTACACACTGAAAACCAAATATAGAAATTTGATGAATATTTGTTACTATTATTCTCATTTCCATATAAAATAGAAAACCTCCAAAATCACTTGAATTTTGAATTTGTAATTTCTACTTGGGGAGTATTAAAAGCATCATAACTTTTTTGGTGAAAGGGCAATCAAAGTGGTACATTGAGCTTTGGGATGCACCCATATTTGGATGTACCATAACTAATTAATATGGATTGCAAGTAGGTATAATTATTAAAATTATATATATATACACACACACATATAATGCTATGTAAATATATTTGACAAATATATATATGACTCTCATCTAAATATAAAATAAATGAAATTTATTGACGATGTTCCGTTGGAACTAGTTTATGTAAGATGGGTATTTTGGTGATCGTCACTGTGACAATTTTAGAATCATTTTGGATTATAATTCATCATAGATTAAATTCTATTTCAGAATTGTTGCTTATTGTTTGTCTTGCACCCTTTCATTGTTTTTGTCTATTTTGTATTTTGTTGTGAACTTCTTTAATGAATTAGACTTTCTTTGACATTTTGCCTACCAAATCAAGAATGCAAAAAAATACTAATGAAACAAAAAGACATATTGTGAAATTTACAAAATTTTATTTTTTGAAAAGACAAAATTGATTACAACAAAATTATTATATCCACACAAAATAGTTTAAACATTGTCTCTGGTAGTGTGAAGCATAGCATAGCCCAAATAAATAAATAAATAAATAAATAAATAAATAAATATGACAACAATATAAGTGTAAGTGTAAAAAGTCTTGGTGTGATGTACACTTACACACACAATGTTGGTCTAAACTATCTATTAACCTAGTAGGTACCTAGTCACCTTATTTTGCTACCTACATATAGGACCTACTTCTTGACAAAACAGGTTGGCAAGGTGAAACGCAGTTGAGCTTCATCCACAACCTGAGTCATACCACGTCCAGTGGAGGCTGTGCTGGTGGGTGCTGGTTCACTCTAGCTGGGAGGTTTTAGGTTTTGTAAAAAAGGAGGGATGATAATAAAGGCGAAAAGATACTGAAATTTGGGAAGAAAATTCAATTGTCTTTCGAGTTCGGTTATTCCTGTGAACATGCTTATAGACAGCTCTGTCAACATGCATTCAAATGTTCTGAAGCGAAGTTGCTAGAGTGGGTTCTGCTCCATCAACATGATAATTCATGTTGGAATATCTCCCACCAACACCAGGCTTTACCCATTGTTAAGAGCATGGGAAGAACATGATCATATGGTATGAGAGCATTACATGGCATAATGTCCAAGGCAGGCCAGTGCAGTGGGGCCTCCCACTCTTACTGACCTGTCTTAAACTCAGGTGTTTCACAAAACACAATGCCCATTGACAAGGACAAGGTCATTAGTCATTACACATGATTAAGACACAAAAGTGTTATGCTAGGATTGGATCGTCTTTTTGTTGTGTTTGTGGGTGTCCTTAACCCACAACAATATGCTTTGGAAAGACACAAAGAGTTCCTTGTAGATAGAGAGATGAATTGAAGGAACCCAGCTCCCTGAGTTGCCAAGTGAATAGTCCCACACATTTGTATATCCATATTAGAGAATGCAAATTCCCTAGTAAGGTAAAACCTCACGATTGGGGCATTCCTGAAATGATGGGCTTAATAATCAAGGTGTAGCAAAGCCTAGCAAGAATGGCCTCACCCTATGAGGGTTAACCTGTTCACCCACTGTAAAGTACAAAGCAAACCATGAATTGAACATTGGTAGACAATGAGGTGATATGAGTGCGCAGATTGGGAGGCAGCCACCCTTGTAGGTGCAAAGGCTACCCTTGAGGAGGCATTGTCCAAGGGCATATAATGTGCCCTCCTCTAACATGAAAAGAAATCGAGGAGTGCTTTCCATATAAGTGAACAGGCTGATTGGTCCCCCTGGCAGGTTCACCAGTCCCCTAGGGCTGAATCTCTAACCTTAAGGCCCATGCCAGGCCTCTAGGGTCCATTCTCTGTCCTTAAGGCCAGTGCCACTCTCATAGGGCTCATTCTCTTACATTAAGAGCACTGGTCCAAGTGTCAAGCACAGCCGAGCCTGCCATGAGCAAGTAGTCCGGCATACCCAGTGCCCCAAAAACCTCCCAGGCAGAATGAGACACAAGCGATCTTAACACCCATTTGTCCCCATTTGCACCCATTTGCAACAGGTTTGTGGAAACAGAAAGCTGAAGTTACAAAAGACAGATGACGCAACCTCCACACAAGGCTCTATCTTTGAGGGCTCAAGGTATCTAGCTCTTCTTGGCAGGCAGTTCTTCAATGAGACACTAAAATGGAACCCTGTATTGCACTAATCAAAGAGGATTAGAATGCATTTGACAACACAATACATTGAACACAAGTTGAACTCAGAAAATATACAGGAGCTGCATGAATCAAAAGCAGAGTAGAATGGAGCAGCAGACTTACTGATATGCAGTCTTGCAGAAGTTCCTCATCCCTCCAACCCTCAATGGTATCTGTAAGGTTCTTGCATCATTCTGAAGTGCACTATCATCAGTCAAGATAACATGCTTGTAATTATTAAGAAAAACAATAGACATTACCTGATGTGCTTTGTTAAATCTGGCTGCATTCATGCTTCTCAAACAAACCTAGAGGTTGAAACACAAACCTGGCAAAGGAGGTGGTGCACATGTGACAAACATACAAGATCGCACAATGTGCCATTGTCAGCAGCCATTCACAGTAGAAATCCAAATCAACAACCCATCTTTATCTGAGGGCAGTGATGGAATATCAAGAACTTCATATGTCAAAGGAGGAGCTGTGATAAGTGGAGACAGATAGAAGAACCATATTAGCTCACCAACAATGAGACACAAACAAGTGATCATGTGTGATTAATTTCAATACAAAACAGTGAACCCAGTACTAAGGTCTAGTTTTCCCCGAAGTCTCACAAAACTTCCATGCTGGAAGGCAGAGGTGCAAGTAAACAAAAAACAAAGGATGATACCCCATAGGAGGCAAATTTTTTTTTGAGACTTAAGAATACCAAAGCCCAATTAGGAAAGTGGAGAAAAATCATGGGCACAAATTGGAAAACCTAACAACAAGTCATATTGAAACAAAAGTTGGTTCAATCAGAGACAAGGTAATTGAAGAGGCCATAGATCTTATCACTGAGAAGGCATGTGAAGAGAAGAAGCTGCTTAAGGAAAACCCTTACCTTGCTCTCCTCACCACAAGTGCCTGATCAAGAGCAAGTGTTCCTAAGAAATCAAGTTTGACAATAGTTGAAGCTCTCCAAGCAGCATAGCAACCATTTGCACACAACCCTCTTCTCAAAACTTTCCAGTCTTCAGGTCTCTGACTAACAAAGTTGCATTAGCAAATGGCTAATTTGGAATGCACAGGGGCTGTAATGGAATCTGCACAGAGGAGAATGAATCAAACTCAAATGTGTAGAGAGGAAAGAGCACTACTGCTCAGAGTCTACAAATCAAACTCATCATCCTTCAAGGCTTCCTGTGCAGCCGCGTCTTCCTCATCATCATCGAGTCCAAGGTAGGGATTGCGCTCCACCGGCCTGAACTTGTATCCCGTATAAATGTAAAAAGCAAGAGCAGCCATCTCCTCAGCAAAATTGCGGGTCCATCTGTAGCGGTATGCAGTGACAGTGGCAAGAGCAAAAACCACAATGCGAGTGAAGTAAATGTAGCTCACTACCACAATGTAGTACTGGCGGAACAAGGTGAGCTTCATCAAGTTGCGTGCTGCTTTGCCATCAGTGTGAGATGCCTCTCTGAGATGTTTCATTGACCATACGATGGGGAACAGGACTGCACAACAGCAGATGATATCCAGAAGCAGAAACACTTGCTTCCATGTGGAAAAGTCTTTGGTGGAAGGCCCAGCTTCATCATAAACAACGAAAGCAGCATTGGCAAACACCTGGAGAGGGATGACAACCATGAGCACCTTCTTTTCCTTATCTTGTAGGAACGGCTTTAGAAAGGACCAGCCAGTGCCGATGAGAACAATCACACTGAACAGCATACCTCCCCTGAGAAAATTGAAGATGTAGTAGGCAACATCCCAGCCATGCGGTGTCCCCGTCCTCTGCACATATTGCTTGTCTTCAGCTTCACATATCAAGTTGAGCGCCTTGAGCACGAGCAGCACGCCCATGAGAATATGGATCCGATGCACAGAGACCTTCTGATTCCAACAAACGTAGATCCAGGTTCCTAACAGCACAAGATGCGCCAGAAAGAAGGTGAAAAACAGCGTCGGCAGCTGCGTTTGTCCCATCGGCAGGTAGTCCTTATAGCCGTCCTCTACATTGTACATAGAAGTCGTGACGTCCAAGGACACCGGCTGTCTCAAGCAATTCTCGAAATACAAGCTATACTCGTCGGCAATCGGTGTAGACCATGAGATGTTGAACGCACCTTCTGCGGCCTTCTCCAACGTGGCGACGGTCGTGATCCGAGTACTCTCCAGCAAGCAATCCTTGTGGTCTTGTAGCAAATCCTCGTAAGCAGGCACCAGATCCACTTCACGAGACAAAAAGAAGCCCGTTCGTGCGCCATCACCACCTTCTGGTAACTTCACATCCGAAACTTCGATGTTGATCATACCGTGAGCTTCGAAACCAAAAGTCTCGAACAAGATGAAAGGCCGCGCATCACCCGTAATGCTGAGGTGCTTGATTTCTGCCTCACAACAGGGTAACGACAACAACAAAAGAGCAACCACTGAGAACACCAACGTCGGCAGCACCCGCACCCGCGACATGCCGACCTTATTCCTCGCCATCTCCGTCGACAATCCCATGCCCTGACCGCTACAGATCACAACATTACCTCAAAGAGAGTGCAAGAAAGCACAGCGAAAACCACAATCGCAAAGAGCGAGCTGCAAAAGAGAGGAAAGAGAGAAGGCGGGGGGTGGGGGGGCGGCGCAGGACCAAAGGTCGGTACGAAACGCACTGTTTGTCCGCTGTGTCAGTCGAGAGCCCCGTTCACACCAGTGTTTTTTTCAGGATTTCTTTTTTTGTAAGTGGCAATCATCCATAGGAAGATGTAGATAAAATGGCGATCATCCCTATGGAAATTTAGCCAAAATCTGGCTTTAAATCAGCAGATTATGAAGTACAATCATTTTTTAATCAAAATTCTATATTTATGGCTACATACTAAAAACCAAATATCATTTATTTCTGGTGATTTTTCCTATTTTTTGCTAACTTCTGGCGATTGAAACCCTACAAAAATCACTTCAATTTCGAAATTTTGATTTTTATTTCGCTTTTTTTGCCAGTAAAAACAAGGATGGCTTATACTAGGGCCAAGCGATGAGTTATGGACTAGGTAACTGGGGAGAGGCCATCGATTACCAGACATGTTCTAACTTTCCAGTACTTGGATTGAGAATTTAATGAATGAGCACTCAGCAGTGCTCCATGAGGGATGGATGGAAAGTTGTCAAGAAACAGTTTTCTGTTGGGTTCCAGTTCTCTAGCTAACCATGGTAGTAACCTCAATTGCATTTTTTTTTTTTTACTACCTTGAAACAACCCACAATCATTAGGCCTTATATACCATCTCCTTTAACTAGTAGTAACCTATTTCCCTTAGGGTTACCAAGGTGAAACCAAATATTAACTTGGTTGAGGTTCATCAATAACTGAGTTATAACTGGCATTCAGTCAATGGTGCCTGGTCGAGTGTTGGTTCATTTTATGGCAGTCATTTCAAGGTATACCTACCAAGTGTTGATTTGTCACACTTTATAATTTAGAGCTTTAGATACAAAGGCTAAGGTGTATTATAGCTGATGTTATTTTGGTGGATGTAACTAGCCTGGGGCTCGTTACCTGTCGTATGTAAAGCCCTCCCACAACACATGTTGACCTCTACTAATGCTCCATTTGAAAATCAAGCTGACACATGAAACACCCTCAGAGTGGAGTATTTCTAAATGGCGGGCTAAATTGTAATGCCCTTTGTATGATTAAAAGAGCCCACTATACAGGGTAGCATATCTTGGTCGTTTGTAAAGCTTGATCTAATGATCAATCTAATGATCCAGCTTTACAAACAATAATGAGCTCTCAGAGTGAGGCATTTCCAAAAGGCAGGCCCACGCCTTGAGCAGCAGGCCCTCCTTTCAGAAATGCCCCAATACTTGGACATTACTCCAGAGGTAAAAGACTAAAAGACCTCCTCTGATTACCCTAGTCTATATGTAGAGACCACCTTCGAAGGATAAAATCTTGCTGGGTTTTTTGAAGTTTTTCCCACAATACCCTGTGGGTACCTGCTGGGTATCACAGATAAAACAGAACAAAAAACAAAATGCGAGATTTCTCTTTACACTCAGTAAGCACACAGGCAAGGTCATTACTGAAATTGGGCAGCACTTGGCTGCTGTTACCTCACCTGAGCCCTTATTTTGGTAATGCCCTTGCCCTTGTGCTCTATAATTTACTCCCATCTGAGATGTTCAGTTCAGAAGTTTGATGCAGTTATTTTCAGGTAGTCATTTTGTCTTTATTTCTACTAGTGGGTAACCCGTGACTACGCCACTCCAGCCACCCCCAACGCTTTGTGCTTTCATGTTTGGATTTGTAGCCAGGTTTGGCTAAATCTTTCTTCAGATAATTGCCCACTTTTTCCACAT
>Ga0116229_10000795_pt1 | contig 45707 bp, 42 predicted proteins | sample S1TSphgellanicum_3_FD_87313 | JGI IMG/M metagenome (GOLD analysis project Ga0116229, IMG submission 87313) | Host-associated microbial communities from peat moss isolated from Minnesota, USA - S1T2_Fc - Sphagnum magellanicum MG | ecosystem: Host-associated > Plants > Peat moss > Unclassified... | reverse complement strand
TTTTCCCGTGGCGTTTCGTTGATCGCGCCGGGTACGCATCGTCGGCCTTGCAGTGCCGCTTTGTCAAAAGGGCCTGGCCGTGCCGGCGTGTTGATCAATTGGGGGGCTCCGCGTGCACCATTTCTTAACCGATGCACTTATCCTGAGCGGCGTCGCCGTGTTGCTGTTCGCCGCGGCGCACGATGTCGGATTCAGAACCGTGCCAGACTGCGCCTCGATCGCCTTATTGCTAATCGGCTTAGCCTGGCGGCTGTTGGATAATCCTCGGCTGCTGCCCTGGAGCGGCGGCATCGCCGCAGTGATCCTGATCATTACATATATGCTTTGGCGGCAGGGCTGGATGGGCGGCGGTGACGTAAAGTTGCTGACGGCGGCTGGAATGTTCGTGCCGCCATGGTTGGTGCCCCTGATGGTAAGCGGCACCGCGCTGGCGGGCGGCGGATTGGCGCTGTTCTATTTATTGGCCGGATTGGTGGTGAAACGGCCCGGTCGACCGCGCCCGGCGCACTTCGTTGCGCGCGTTCTGCGTTGCGAACAATGGCGCCTGTCGCGGCGTGGGCCGTTGCCATATGCGGCGGCCATCGCCGCCGGTGGCCTTATCGCAACACTGCACACGTAAAGTTGAAATTTGGGTCGCAATTTTCGCCGAAGAAGTATGAAAATCGGGATAATGCAACCTGCTGGTCGTCACCACGACGTCGCTCTATTGAGGGCCTTTTGAGGTTCTGAGGAAAAGCCATGCTGCGTACGATGTTGTTTGCATTTATGGGCGCCGGCGTTCTGGTGTTCTCGTTTGTTGCATGGTCGACCCTGCACCCGCCGGCAGCGCCCGCGCCGGTCATTCCAAAAGTTGTCGTGCTCGCGGCGGCCAGCACGCTGCGCGCCGGCACATTGCTGAAGCCGGATGATATCGAGGCGCGTGAAATGCCGGAATCCGAAGCGCCGGCCGGCGCACGCAAGGACAGCCCGCAGGCGCGCGCCGAGTTGTTCGGCGCCATGGTTCGCCAGACCTTGCTGCAACACCAGGTTGTTCTGCCGGCGGACGTGATGCGTCCCGGCGACCATGGGTTCCTTGCCGCCGTGCTCACCCCCGGCCGCCGTGCCACGTCGGTCGGCGTGGACGCGGTCTCCGGCACCGCGGGCCTGATCTGGCCCGGCGATCATGTCGATTTGATTCTCACCGAGGAAGTGGCGGACCCCAAGAATCCTGGCCTGCGGCGCATCGCGGCCGAGACCGTGCTGAAGGACGTGCGGGTTATCGCGATCGACCAGCAATTGGTGCAGGGCGGCAGCCAGAGCGGCGCCAACGAGCCGGCGTCGCGTACCGTAACGTTGGAGGTGACGCCTGAGGATGCCGAGCGGGTGAACGTCGCCGCGCGGCTGGGCAAGCTCTCGCTGGCCGTTCGGCCGGTGGATGCATCGCCAAATCCTGACTCCGGCAACGCTCATCCCGTGACGTGGGACAACAGCGTCGCCATGGCGCTGACACCAGCAAAGAGCGTCGATGGGCCGGCCGCCACCACGGTGAAGGTCTATGAAGGAACAACCAACTCACAGGAATACAAATACTAATGCGAGCCCTAGCCCCCGTTCTGCTGGCCGCGACAGCGCTGGCATCCGTTTCGTCCCTGTCAACCCCGTGGGTTCATACGGCACGCGCCGCTGACTCGCAGTCCCGTGGTGGCATCACCATTCAAGCCGGTACCGGCAAGGTGATGCATTTGCGGACCGGTGTGACGAACATCTTCACCGCCGATCCCAAGGTGGCAGAAGTGCGGCCGGCGAGCCCCGACAGCCTGTTTGTCTGGGGCGTGGCGCCCGGCACCACGACCGTGGCCGCGCTGACCGAAAAAGGCGAGGCGGTGGCTCAGTTCCAGGTGACGGTGACGCCGTCGGCCTATGGCGCCAAGCAGACCGGTCTCGATATCGGCGCCCGCTCCTCCGTCAAGGCGCAGGAAACCCAGCAGGGCATTACGCTCTCCGGCACGGTGCCGACACCGGCCGATGCGGCCCGCGCGGCCGAAGCCGCCAAAAGCGAATTGCCCGGCGACGGCAAGGTGGAAAACAATCTGAAGGTGAACAGCTCCACGCAGGTATCGTTGCACGTTCGCGTGGCAGAGATGGACCGCACGCTGGTGCGTGAACTGGGCGTCAACTGGTCGACCGCTGGTAACGTGAACGGAACCAACACGCTGCTGCCGGCGGCGCTGGGCCAGCACGCGCAATTCGGTGTCGAAACCAACAATCCGGTCGCCGACAGCACGATTACGCCGAGCCAGTTCGCGTTGAACCTGGTGCATGGCTGGAACCTCGAGACCGTCATTCAGGCGCTGTCGGATGATTCGCTGGTGCACATTCTGGCCGAGCCCAATCTGACGACGATGAGCGGCGAGCCTGCCAACTTCCTGGTCGGCGGCGAATTCCCGATCCCGGTGGCGTCGACGAATACCAGCAACACGATTTCCGTCGATTTCAAGCAATATGGTATTTCACTGAGTTTTGTGCCGACCGTGCTGAACAAGGACAACATCGTTCTGCATGTCCGCCCCGAGGTCAGCCAGCTCGACAAGGCGGACGGCGTTACCTTCTTCTTCGGTAGCGGGAATAATGGCACGGGCCTGTCGATCCCGGCGCTGATCGTGCGGCGCGCGGACACCACGGTGCAACTCGGCTCCGGCCAGAGCTTCGTCATCGCCGGCCTGCTATCCGATCAGACGACGCTGACCGGCAATGCCATACCTGGCATGGGCGACATACCCGTACTGGGCGCGCTGTTCCGTTCGGACAGTTTCCAGCGCAGCCAGACTGAACTCGTTATCGTGGTGACGCCGTATATCGTGGCGCCGGTCAACGATCCGAATGCGATCCGGCTGCCGACCGACGGCTGGCGTCCGCCGACCGATATCGAGCGCATCCTGTTCTTGCGCCAATCCGCGCCAGGCTATGCCGGCACGATGAAGCCGATGCAGCATATTCCGGCCGATGCCGGGTTCATGACGGAATAAGGAAGCGTATTATGTCTCATAAAATCCTTTTGGCCGCTGCCGGGTCGGCGGCGCTGCTCGGCCTTTCCGCGTGCAACCAGTATGACCCGCTGCTGCGTGATGGACTTTGGCACCCGATGCACGTCAACCGTCCCGATCTCACCATGATGGCGGCCAACCCCGCCGACCTGGTGCACGGCACCGGCTCGCGCACCACCGATGGAACCCTGGCCGCTGCCGCCATACAACGCCTGCACGACAATAAAGTGAAAAAGCTGCCGCAAGCGGGTACATCTGATGTTACTGCAACGGGCCAGGGCGGCTCCCAGGAATAGGCGAAATGGCAACTCCCTCGATCACCCAGCAGGTCGACACCAGCGCGAAGAATATCGATCGCGCGTCGCTGCTGGCGTTCATTACCGACGCGGAAAGCGAAAACGCGCTGCAGGATGGGCTGGGCGAACTTGTCCCGTCCATCCAGCTGCGCCGCGCCTCCGTGCGGCAGGCGACGGCGTTGCTGCGCAAGATGCCAAGCCCGGAAGTGCTGATCGTCGATATCAGCGGCGAGGACGCGCCGCTGGCAGCACTACACGACCTGTCCGAGGTGGTCGAACCTTCGACCCGCGTGCTCGTGGTGGGCGACCGGGCGGACATGAATTTCTACCGGTCGCTGACGCGCGATCTGGGTGTCGCCGAATACCTCTATAAGCCGCTCGCCAAGGAAATGGTGGCGCGCATGTTCGGCCCGGCCTGCGCGGCCCGTCCGATCAATTCCGGCGCGTTGCAAGGCGGCCGTATCGTTGCGGTAACCGGGGCCTGCGGCGGCGTCGGGTCAACGACCATTGCGGCCAATTTGAGCTTCTATCTCGGCGAGGAACTCAAGCGGCACACCATCTTGTTCGATCCGGATATCTACACGGGTTCGGCGGCGATGATGCTGGGTGGCCGCGCCGGCACCGGCTTGCGGCTGGCGCTGGAAACACCAAGCCGAATTGACGAACTATTTGTCGAGCGATCTGCCCAACCGGTCAGTGAGCGGCTATCTGTGCTCGCCGGCGACGAGAAGGTGACGGAAATCGCGGAAGTGGCGGAAGGCGCCGGCCGCGCTCTGCTCGCGGCGCTGCGGCGGCGCTATAATTTCGTCGTCGCCGATGTCTCCTCGGCGCCCATTCCGCTCTATCGGGAGCTGCTGATGCTGGCGCATCAGCGTGTGCTCGTTCTGGACCCGACGCTCGCGTCCATGCGCAACACGCTGCGCCTGCTGGCGCTGCCGACCGGCCCCGAACAGGTGCGCCGCGCCGTGCTGGTGCTGAACCGCGTGGGTCAGCCCGGCGGCCTGACCAGGGCGCAGATCGAGGAGGCGCTGGAGATGAATATCGACATCGTCATTCCGTATCAGCCGCGCCTGGTTGGAAACTCGGCCACGCTCGGCACGCCGGCCGCGGCCAGCAGCGGCGGATTCCGCAACGGCATCCTGCATCTGGCGCGCGAAGTCGCGTTCGTGAGTGAAGGCGGACCGCAAATAAAAATACCGCTGCCCACTAGCAGCGGGCCGTTCGGCCTTGGTAAATTGCGCGAAATGCTCGGGAGACGTGAGCTATGAACGCAACGCCGATGTTTGGCCGCAGACGCAACGAGGACGATCCCCCGGCACCGCCGCAGTCGGCGCCGACACCAAATCGGCCGACCTCATCGCAGCACGTTCCGCAGCAGGCCGCGCCGCCGCAGACCTTTACCCAGTCGAGCACCAGCGACAGCCTGGCCGAATTGCGCATGCTGGCGCTGCAGCAGCTTGATCCGGCAGCGGCCGCGGCGCTGACGCCCGAACGGCTGGGGCCCGAGATCGAACGGCTGGTGGCCGAAATCGCCACGGAACGGCGTATTCAACTGAATGCGCGCGAACAGCGCCAACTGGCCGGTGAACTCGTCAATGACATGCTGGGCCTCGGCCCGCTGCAACCGCTGCTCGATGACGACGGCATTGCCGACATCATGGTGAACGGTCCGGAGCGCGTGTTCATCGAACGCCAGGGGCGGGTGACGTTGTCGAACGTGAAGTTCCGCGACGCGCAGCACGTGGCAAATATCTGCCAGCGTATCGCTTCGGCAATTGGCCGGCGTATCGACGAATCGAGTCCCATGGTGGACGCCCGTCTGATGGACGGTTCACGCGTCAACATCGTGTTTCCGCCGCTCGCGCTGGATGGTCCCTACGTCTCCATTCGTAAATTCACGCGCAAGAAAATCGATTTTGCGCGGCTGGTGGCGCTGGGCAGCATGACGCCGCAGGTGGCGCGATGCCTGGAGATTGCCGGACGGGCGCGACTGAACATCATCATCTCCGGTGGCACCGGTTCGGGCAAGACGACGCTGCTGAACGCGTTGAGCCGAATGATCGATCCTTCCGAACGCGTAATTACTATCGAGGACGCGGCGGAGTTGCAATTGCAGCAGCCGCATGTGGTGCGCATGGAAACGCGGCCGCCTAACCTCGAGGGCAAGGGCGAAATCAACCAGCGCGACCTGGTGAAGAACGCGCTGCGTATGCGGCCGGAACGAATAATCGTGGGCGAGGTGCGCGGCATGGAGGCATTCGACATGCTCCAGGCCATGAACACCGGCCATGACGGATCGATGTCGACAATTCACGCGAACAACACCCGCGATGCGCTGACCCGTGTCGAAAACATGGTGCAGATGGGCAACATGGGCTTGCCGTCGAAAGCGATCAAAACACAGGTGGTCAGCGCGGTTGACCTTATCCTTCAAGTGGAACGTCATCGCGACGGTGGCCGCCGGGTGACCCAGGTGACCGATGTGTGCGGCCTGGAAGGCGACGTCGTCATCCTCAACGACCTGTTCCAGTTCGAATTCACCGGCGAAACGCCGGAGGGCCGGCTGTCGGGCGCCTACAAGATGGGACGCGGCCGGCCGAGCTTCTGGGAGCGGCTGGTTTATTTCGGCATGGATCGCGCGTGGGTCGCGGCAATGGAAGAGACCAACTGGTAATGTCCAACAGCGCGGGATTAGTACTTGGCGGCGGTCTTGTCTGCCTGATCGGGTTCGGTATTACCGGCTACCTGCTGGTGACCGAACAGCAGCGTCGTGAACTGTGGTCGGCCCGGCGTGACGACACGATCGGGCCGTACCTGAAGCCGAAATCGGCGGGCGGCCCGGCGCTCGTGCTGGCCGTGCGGGCCAAGCAGCACAGCACCAAGAACAACCCGATCTTCCAGCTATTCAACTGGAAGGATGCGCGGCGCAGTCAATATCCCATGAGTCTGCCGGCCATCGTGCTGTGCATGTTGGGGCCGGCCGCGGTGGGCGGCTTATTGGCGACAAAGGTCGTGGGCCATGTCGGATGGTTCCTGGTACCGGTGTTCGATATCATTCTGGTCCGCTTTTTCCTCGGGTGGGCGGTGGCGAAAATATCGCGCACCCTGCTCACCCAGTTTCCTGACGCACTCGCCATGGTTTCCCGCTCCGTGCGCGTCGGCGTGCCGCTGACCGAGGCGGTTCGCATTGTCGGGCGCGAGGCGCAGTCGCCGACGCGGGAGGAATTCAGTCGCGCCGCCGACCAGGTTCAGATCGGCCTCGATCTGGAAAACGCGCTGCTTGAAATGGCTGAGCGTAACGATATTTCGGAATACCGCTTTTTCGCCACGGCGCTTGCGCTGCAAAGCCAGACCGGCGGCGGTCTGACTGAAACGCTGGAGACGCTGGCCGACACCATCCGCAAGCGCGAGAATGCGCGCAAGCGCGGCCATGCCCTGGCGGCGGAGGCGCGCACCAGCATCTATGTGCTGGCGGCGCTGCCGATTGTGGTGGGCTCCATGCTTTTCGTCATGAATCCGGAATATATCGGTGTGCTATTTACCGATCCGATGGGCGAAAAACTGCTTGGTCTGGCGTGTGGCATGCTGACCTTCGGCCTCTGGGTCATGCAGCAGATCATCAAGCGTAGCCTGAGTTGAGCCTGGCGGTGCCGGAGCAGCAGCAAATTTTCATCGCGCGGAGCCTGTCGTGAACAGCTTGCCTTTTTCGCCTCCTCTTCTGGCTGTGTTGGCGGCGACTTTCGTCGGCGGGTCGCTGCTGCTGATGCGTGCGCTGGACAAGCAGGATAAGGTCCGGGCGCGGCTTTCGAACGCCAATAATCCAAATCTTCCCGTCGTGCTCGACGGGTCCCGCGATTCATCGACGTCGCCGGTTGATGTCATTGCGAAACTTGGGTCGGCGCTGGCGCGTAGCGGCCTGCTGCCGGCGGCGACCCGCGCAGAATTCGAGCAGACTTTGGCCCAGGCCGGGTGGCGGGGCGGCCGTGGCCTGGGGCTGTTCCTGGGCTGCAAGGTGCTCGGCGTGGTGCTGATGCCGCTGGTCGCGTATGGCGCCGTCGGCCACGGGCAGGTTCAGGCGCTTACGTTTTATAGCGTGATGGCGTTTTCACTGGTCGCCGGTTTGCTGGCGCCGGACTTTGTTCTGCGGCAGATGCGAAAGGCGCATTTGCGCAAGGTGGAACAGGGCCTGCCCGACGCACTGGACATGCTGGTGATTTGCGCCCAGGCAGGTTTGGCGCTGGAAAACGCCATCGAGCGTGTGGCGATCGAATTTGCCTCCGCCAACAAGGCGGTCAGCGAGGAGCTGGCGGTGTGCGCCAGCGAATTGCGTATCGGCAGCGATCGCCGCGCGGCATTGACGGCCCTGGGTGATCGCACCGGGCTCGACACGATGAAGCGATTTGCCGCGACGCTGATCCAAACAATGCAGTTCGGCACGCCGCTGACCCATGCGCTGCGCGTGCTGGCCAGCGAAATGCGCACCGATAGCCTGACGAAGTTCGAGGAAAAGGCGGCCAGGTTGCCGGTTTATCTGACGTTCCCGATGATTCTGTTCATTCTGCCTTGCATCTTTATCGTGGTCGGCGGACCTGCCGGTGTCCGCGTCAGCCAGATGTTCAAGCCAGGTCATTAATCCACACATCACAAGGCGAGGCACTTTCCATGCAACGTTCCATTCAAGGCCTTTCACGCGCCGCGGCAATGCTGGCAGCGGCGGGGCTGTCGGTTGCAGCCCTGGGCGGTTGCGGCGTCATTGCGCAAGGGATGACCCCGCAGCACGGCACCAGCACCAGCGAGGCGAACCGCCCGAGTTTGCGCGCCGCACGCGGCGCCCTGCAGGAAGGCCAGGCCGCAACTGCGCTGGGCATCGCACATGGCGTGTTGTTGTCGGATCCGAACAACGTCGCGGCACTCGTTCAGGCCGGCGATGCCGACATGCAAATCGGCAATCATCGCACGGCGGAGAAGGAATATCGCCAGGCGGTCCAGGTGGACCCCAGCTACGTACCGGCCCGGCTGGGCCTGGGCAAGCTGAAGATGCGCGACGACATCAAGGGTGCTGAAGCCGAATTCCGCGCCATTCTTGCCAGCAACCCGCACAACGCCGCGGCGCTGACCGACCTCGGCGTGACGCTCGACCTGCAGGAACGCCACAAGGAAGCGCAGGCCGCCTACACCGACGCAATGCTTGCCAATCCCGACCTGACCTCGACCCGTGTTGATATGGGTTTGTCGCTGGCCCTGTCCGGGCAGGCGACCAAGGCGGAATTGATGTTGCGCGACGCGACCGAGGCTGGTCCGGTGCCAGCCAAAGTGCGCGCGGACTATGCGGTCGCAGAAGTTGTCGCGGGCCAGCCCGAGCAGGCGGTGGAAACGCTGCAAGCGGATCTTTCCGTGGACGAGGCAAAGGCCTCGGTGCTGGCGATGTCCGTGCTGGCGCCGGCTGACGCGAAGCCGACGAAGTAACCAGGATTGGAAGTAGTTCTTTGATAAAACAAGAGTTTTTTGGCTCCTTTTTCAAAAAAGAACTACTTCCGTACTGTCCTTAGTCTAGCCCCAAGTGCCGCCAGCGCCTCATTCAGCGGCCCGGGTGGCAGAGTGTCTAGAGGCTCCGCCGCCACGAACGTGTTCACCGGCACGGCGGGCGGCCGGGCGGCGACGGGCGACTGCACGAAGCGCAGCCGCTCAACGAGGCGCGTTCCTGTCTGCACGTTAATGCGCTCGATCAGCGCCGCGGCGGCGTGCTGAAGTTCAATGCCGACGGGTCCCGAGCAGGCGATGGTCAGTTGGCCCCGCGAAAGCTTGCGCGGCACGGTCTGCTCGGCCAGGCGGGGCCCGACAATCGCGGGCCAGTTTGCCATCAGCTCTGCGCCGGCGGGGGAGCGGGCGCGAAAGGCGGTGCGCGTAATCGGCGGCACCAACTGGGCGAGCGGCAGCGAGACGAAGCTGCGCTGGAAGGCGGCGTCCTGCGGCGCGTCTTTCAACCCAGGCGTGTCTCGTTTACCCATGCTTGCGATTCAACGTGCGGTTCAAAAGCTGGGGGCCAGAATGCTCGTCGTACACCACCTGAACAACTCGCGGTCGCAGCGCGTACTCTGGCTGCTCGAGGAACTCGGAACACCCTACGAAATACGCCCCTACCAACGCGACGCCAAAACCATGCTGGCGCCGCCGGAGCTGCGCGCGGTGCACCCGCTCGGCAAGTCGCCGGTCATCACCGACGCGAGCCTGACGATCGCGGAAACCGGCGCCATCGTGGAATATATCATCGAGCTGTACGGACAAGGCCGTATGATTCCGGCGGCCGGCACGCCGGAGTTGCTGCGCTACCGCTACTGGCTGCATTTCGCCGAGGGCAGCGCCATGCCGCCGCTGGTGATGACGTTGCTGTTCACCGAAATTCCCAAGCGCGCGCCGGCGCTGGTACGGCCGATTGCCCGCATGATCGGCAACACCGTGCAATCCGGCTATCTAAATCCCACGATTGACGCGCAACTCGACCTCATGGAGGCCGAGTTGCGCCAGAGCACCTACTTTGCCGGCGCCGAGCTGACCGGCGCGGATGTGATGATGAGCTTTCCGGTGGAAGCCGCAGCGGCGCGGAATACGCTCGGTGATCGCCCCAAGCTGACAGCCTGGCTGGCCGCCTTGCACGACCGGCCCGCCTACCAGTTGGCCCTGCAAAAAGGCGGCCCCTACGCCTACGCCAGCTAATAGCTATCAGCCGTCAGCTCACAGTTAAGAGCTTTCGGTGGCCAGCGTCTGAAGGCTGAAAGCTGATGGCTGATAGCTGACCGGGACTGGCCTTGATTAATACTCCTGGTGTACGCCTGACACATGTCCCTCGGGCCTCGACTAGAATTTCGGCAGTCCCAATCGCTCGTCATGACGCCGCAACTGCGTCAGGCGATCAAGCTGCTGCAATTGTCGAATATGGAGGTGACGGCCTGGGTCGAGGAGGAGCTGGAGCGTAATCCGCTGCTGGAGCGCGATGAGAGCTCCGACGCGATTGCGGAACGGCCCGCGCTGGACCAGCGCGACCTGCCTATGCCGGAAGCCGCCGACACCGCCGACATGGTGAGCGCCGCCACGTTGCCCGACGAAAAATCCGCGCCGCTGGACGGCGAGTATGACGGCTACGAGGCGTTTGGCCAGGCGGATGGGATCCGCATTCCCAATACCGGCGGCGGCGGCAATTTCGAGGGTGACGACCGCGGCCTCGAGGATACGCTGCAGACCCGGCCGAGTTTGCGCGAGCACCTCAGCGAGCAAATGCGGCTGACGTTCGATGGCCGGGAGGACCGGCTGATCGGCGGCACGCTGATTGCCATGCTGGACCCGGCCGGGCGCCTGTCCGCCGATCCGGCGGACATTGCGCGTGCGCTCGGAACCGACCTCGCGCACGTCGAGGCGGTGCGCGGCCGGATGATGGTGTTCGACCCTTCGGGCCTGTTTGCCCGCACGCTCGCCGAATGCCTGGCCGCGCAATTGCGCGAGAAGAATCGCCTCGATCCCGCCATGGCGGCGTTGCTGGACAATCTGGAGACGCTGGCCCGGCGCGACCACCGCAAGCTGATGGCGCTGTGCGGCGTCGATTCCGAGGACCTTGCGGACATGATTGCCGAAATCAAGGCGCTTGACCCCAAGCCAGGCGCAAATTGGGATGCCGACGCGCTGCCGGCTGTCATCCCGGATGTGCTGATGCGGACGGCGCCCGGCGGCGACTGGTTGCTGGAGCTGAACCCGGAAACGCTGCCGCGCGTGCTGGTGAACGAAGCGTTTTACGCCCGGGTAAGCCGCAAGGTGGGACGCGAGGACAAAACCTTTCTGGCCGAGAAGCTGGCGACGGCGAACTGGCTGGTAAAATCGCTGCAACAGCGGGCGCAAACCGTGCTGAAAGTTTCGGCTGAAATCGTGGCCCGGCAGGATGGATTTTTTCGCCATGGCGTGAGCCATTTGCGTCCGTTGATCTTGCGCGACATTGCCGACACGGTTGCGTTGCACGAAAGCACCGTCAGCCGCGTGACGGCGAACAAATATATCGCAACGCCGCGCGGCATTTTCGAGCTCAAGTATTTCTTTACCAACGCCATTGCAGGCTCGGACGGTGAAAGCCACAGCGCGGAATCGGTGCGCCAACGAATACGTACCCTTGTCGGGGCCGAGCCGGCTGACGACATACTCTCCGATGACGCGATTGTTGCCATGCTCCGAAAGGAGGGCGTGGACATCGCCCGCCGGACCGTGGCCAAATATCGGGAGGCGCTGCGCATCCCCAGCTCCGTGCAGCGCAAGCGGGAGAAAGCCGTGCCAGCCTAGTCGCAGTCGGGCTGATCCACGGCGGCCTTCGGAACATCCGATTATCTGAAACGGGGCTGGGATGGTTGTGAGGATTTTGCTCCATGCAGATCAATGTCTCGGGCAAGCAGGTGGATTTGTCGGACTCGCTGCGCACCCGCGTGGCCGACAGCCTGGACGGCATTGCCAACAAGTATTTTGATCAGGCGATGGAGGCGCATGTCACGTTCAGCCGAGCACGAAGTTTTTTCACCTGCGATATCAACCTGCATGCCGGCCGGGGGCTCACCTTGCGCGGCGAGGGCGAGGCGGCGGACGCCAACGCGGCGTTCGACGATGCGGCGGAACACATCGCCACCAGGCTGCGGCGATATCGGCGCCGTCTGAATGACCATCATCGCGAGGAGGCGAGCCGCGAGCGTCCGCAGAAGGGCCGCACCGTCGTGCTGGCGGCGGAGACGGACGACGGCAGCACCGCCAACGGACACGCGGCGCCGCAGCACGCCACCATCGTCGCGGAAACCCATATCGAGATCGCGCGTTTGACGGTGAGTGACGCGGTGATGCGCATGGACCTGGCTGACCAGAAGGTGCTGATGTTTCGCAACAGCGGCACCGGCGAACTGAACGTCATCTACCGCCGGGCGGATGGCAATATCGGCTGGATCGATCCCGCCCTCGGAGGTTGAGACAACGCCCGTGACCCCGCCGGCCTGATGTTTGCCCGAGCCACCATCGGTTCCTTCATCAGCCTGTGCGGGGCCATGTTCCTTGCCGTGTCGTGCGCGCCGGTGCACATTGCCGGGCGAGATTTTCCGCGCGCCGCGTTCGCCGAATTGCACCTGCGAACGACCACCGACCAGCAAGCGGAAAGTTTGCTCGGGCCGCCGTTCAAACGCCTAGCGCTGCAGGGAACCGCGACCAACCCCGCCGGGCCTTTGCCGGTCGGCAAGACATTCAGCGTAGCTATTCTGAGTTACGCCTACGGTATTTCCAACGGCGGCCCCGGCGTGTCCGGCCACGCGGTCGGGAAATTCGCGACATTGGTGTTTTTCGAAGGGCGGCTGGCGGCCTACGACCTCGACAGCACCATTCCGGGCGACGCAAACCCGCCGATTGACGACGCGCGGCTCGCGCAACTGCACCAGGGCAGCACAACGCGGAACGACATTATCAATCTGATGGGACCGCCGAGCGGCCAGTCCACGGCATTTTCGTTTGTGCCGCAGAGCAAGGGGCATATTACTTATGTGTGGACGCATTTCGACGGCACCGATGTGCGGCACAAGGTTCTGGTGATTGAACTTGACGCGAACGATGTGATGACTTGTTACGCGTTGGTTGATCGGAGCGGTCCGTTGCCAAGCACACCGATAATGCCCGGCGTGCCCGGTGAGCAGGCGCCACCGCCGATTGTGGTTCCAGCGAGCCCCCCCGTTACCACCCGCACTTAACCCCCAAAGAGCTGGAACAGGCGACCCCGAACATTCAAAAGTTTTTTGGTTCTTTTTTTCAAAAAAGAACGACTTCCTTTTCCCTTACTTGTCCTTACCGTAAGTCGGCCTAGAGGCGGGTCGGAATTAGTGCCCGCCTCGGAGCCTCAAATTGCCCAATTACGCCGTCAAAGAAATCTTCCTCACCCTCCAGGGCGAAGGCGCGCAAGCCGGCCATGCGGCCGTGTTCTGTCGCTTTGCCGGGTGTAATCTCTGGAACGGCCTAGAGCGCGACCGCGCTGCCGCCATCTGCCGGTTCTGCGACACCGATTTCGTCGGCACCGACGGCGATGGCGGCGGCCGGTTTGCCGCGCCCGATGCGCTGGCCGCCGCGATAGAGGCCAAGTGGCACGGGGGCCCCAACAATCGCCTGGTGGTGCTCACCGGCGGCGAGCCACTCCTGCAAGTTGATGCGGGGCTGACCGGCGCCCTGCATGCCCGCGGCTTTCGCATTGCGGTGGAAACCAACGGCACCCAGCCGCTGCCGCCGGGCCTGGACTGGGTGTGCGTCAGCCCGAAGGCCGGCGCGGCGCTACTACTGCACGCGGGCGATGAGTTGAAACTGGTGTTTCCGCAGCCCCAAGCCGACCCGGCCCTTTTCGCCGGGCTGGATTTCCGGCATTTCATGCTGCAGCCCATGGACGGGCCGGATGTTGCGCAAAACACGCAGGCGGCGATCGCCTACTGTCTCGCGCACCCGCAATGGCGCCTCTCCGTGCAGACGCACAAGGCGCTGGGACTGCGATAGGAGTTTTTCCAAATGGACGGCCTGGCGACCACCGCAACGGTGAACAGTTACGAAGAGTTCTTCATGCCGTTCACGCCCAATCGCCAGTTCAAGAAGGCGCCCCGCCTTCTGGTGGGTGCGAAGGACATGCACTACACCAGCCACGACGGCCGCTCGATCCTGGACAGCACCGCCGGCCTGTGGTGCGTCAATGCCGGCCATTGCCGCCCCAAAATCTCCGAGGCGATCGCCCGCCAGGCCGCCACCATGGACTACGCGCCGGCGTTCAACATGGCGCACCCGCAGGCGTTCGAGCTCGCCAGCCGCGTCGCCCGCATGTTGCCCGACGGCCTGGAGCACGTGTTTTTCAGCAATTCCGGATCCGAAGCGGTCGACACCGCCCTGAAAATTGCGCTGGCCTATCATCGCGTCCGCGGCGAGGGCCAGCGCACCCGCCTCATCGGCCGGGAACGCGGCTATCACGGCGTCGGCTTCGGCGGCATTTCCGTCGGCGGCATCGGCAACAACCGCAAGCAATGGGGCACCATGCTCGGCGGTGTGGATCATTTGCCGCACACGCACGACCTGGCCCGCAACGCCTTCTCGCGCGGCCAGCCCCAGCACGGCGCCGAACTGGCCGACTGGCTCGAGCGCATTGTTGCTCTTCACGACGCCAGCACCATCGCGGCCGTGATTGTCGAACCGCTCGCCGGCTCTACGGGTGTTTTGGTGCCGCCCGTCGGCTACCTGGAACGGCTGAAGGCCATTTGCGTGAAGCACGGCATTCTGCTGATTTTCGACGAAGTCATCAGCGGCTTTGGCCGCCTCGGAGCACCCTTCGCGGTCGATCTGTTCGGCATCACACCGGACATCATCACTTTGGCGAAAGGCATCACCAACGCCACGGTGCCGATGGGTGCCACGGTCGTTTCGCCCGCCATCCACGACGCGTTCATGAACGGTCCCGAAGGCGCCATCGAACTGTTCCACGGCTACACCTACTCCGGCCACGTGCTGGCCTGCGCCGCCGCGCTGGCGACGCTCGACACCTACGAGGAGGAAGGCATATTCGCCAACGCCGCCGCGCTCTCCCCCTATTTCGAGGACGCGGTGCACAGTTTGAAAGACCACCCAAACGTCATCGACGTCCGCAACCTCGGCATGGTGGCCGGGGTCGAACTGGCGGCGCGTCCCGGCGCGGTGGGCGCCCGCGCCTACGACGCGTTCGTTGCGTGCTACAACGCGGGTCTGCTGACGCGGGTGACAGGGGACATCATTGCGATTTCCCCGCCGCTGATCGCGGAGAAAAAGCACATCGACGAGATGGTGGGGATTCTTGGGGATGTGCTGAAGACGGTGGGATAAGTGCGTTTGGTTAACATCTATCCTGATTCTTTGATAGATCACGCACTTTCGATCGGCACGAGCTAACAAACATGAAAATTCCAGTATTCGTTTCGGCTCCGACAGCACTGAGCAAAGCGCAGGATGCGCAGCGGAACATTGTTTGCGCAATGCTCGAAGAACTCAATCTCGAACCAAGAGCGCTGGGGCGGAGCGACTATCCGGCGGATCTGCCGCTGCGAGAGGTTCTTGTCATAGCTCGTCATTGCGCGGGTGGCGTCATATTGGGATTCAACCAGTTTACAGCGACTGCGGGAAAATTGAAGCCCGGAACAAGAAGCGAAAGTGCCATTTCCGCATCGATAAAGTTTCCGACACCGTGGAATCACCTGGAGGCCGGAATTCTATACTCGCTCGGCAAGCCGCTACTGGTGTTCAGAGAGGTCGGCATCACGGGTGGTGTCTTCGACCCCGGCGTGACTGACGTGTTTGTGCATCAAATGCCTGACCCAAAGTCTAACAAGGCTGATTTGCGCGAAGTTTTTCTGAAATGGCGGGATAAGGTAGGGGCGGTTTATTATCTATAGGGCACGATAGACCGAGACCACATGACGACGGTTGCGCGACTTCCAACAAGAGTTAGGATCGCCCGACCTGAGGCTTGTCCTGACATCATCCTACACTCCATCCGCCATGGGAAGCGCGGCGCATACACGGTCCGAGCGGGTGGACCTGCGGATGACACAAGCGGCCAAGCGCACGCTTGCCCAGGCTGCGTAGCCACCAATAAGACCCTTACCGAATTCCTGCTCGGTAGCGGCCTGCAAGCCGCCGCGGCCGCCCTGGCCGACCGGCGCAGCTTCGTGCTCGACGACGCCGCGTGGCAGGATTTCGTTGCCGCGCTCGACGCGCCGCCGGCAGACAACCCGGCCCTGCGCACGTTTCTGCACCGCCGCCCGCCCTGGAAGACATGACGGGGCGCCTGCACGCTCAGCAACCACCAACACCCTTACGGCCGGATCACCTTATCGCCGATTTCGCGTGCGGCCTGCCCGCGCTCGACGATTGGTTGAAGCGTTACGCCGCCAACAACGAGGCGGCCGGCGGATCGCGCACCTATGTCGCCGCCAGCCAGCCTTGGTTGCCGGAGACTACAGCCTCGCGGCCAGTTCGGTGCGCAGGGAAATCGCCGCCAGCGCCGTGCGCGGCAATATGCCCGAGCTGGAGCCGGTCCCGATCATCCTGCTGGGCAGGCTCGCGGCGGACCGGAACTGGCAGGGATGCGCCCTCGGCGGCTTTCTGCGTCGCGACGCCGCGTTATGCATGCTGCAGGCCGCCGGCACCATCGGTGTGCACGGCATGGTGCTGAGCGGGATCGGGGATGCGGCGATATCGTTTTACCAACAGCATGGCTTCCGGGCGTCGGTGATTGAGCCAGTCCCCTTGATGATTACCGTGACCGAGCGAACCAGGATGTTGTCCGCCGGCCCCTGACGCCGATAAGCGTAAACATGGTGTAATATGCCATATTTTAGCATCCAATTGCTATATGCCCCAATGCATTCAGCATGTAATCCATAAGTTTCAATGCGTTGCTGTGCTAGCGCTCCTCTGGCACGCATGATGCAATTACCCATGCAGGCCACTTCCGGCCGCCCAGAACTCCCAGGAGACCTGCCATGACGACCTCCACCATGAACGCCCTGCACACCAGCCTCCGCGCTGCGCCCGCGTTCAAGATCCCCGCGTCTGTCAAAAGCCTCGCCACGCGGCCCGACATGCCCGCCGATGGAAGCCTGTTCGCCCGCACGCTCGAAGTCGTCTCGCACGCCGCCCTTGCCGCGGTGCCGTTCGGCGCCATCGCCTGGATGTTTCTCGCGCACTAAAACAAACAAAGGTCTTCTGGTTCTTTTCTTCAGAAAAGAACATGCTTGCTGCTTCTTTTGAATTCCTTCCTCCCCGGACCCACCAAAATCAACGTCGCCGCGTTCTTTACCGGATGGTTACTTGTGCCGGGATATGCTGTTCCCTGTTCGTAACACTTTTCGGATTTACCGTGCATGTCCTACCTCCAGGCGCCAACCGGGCAGGACATCACGCTGTGCGACCGCGAGCCGATACATATTCCGGGCAGCATTCAGCCGCACGGTGTGCTGCTCGGTGTGAACGGGCCTGATCTGCGCATTCGTGTCATCAGCGCGAATGCCGCGGCGCTGTTCGGTCACGAACCCGCCGAATTGCTCACCCGCCCGCTCGCATCCCTGCTCTCCGACCAGAACATGATAGAGGTGGCCGGGCTGCCCGGCCTGGATGGCGGCGGCCTGCCGCATCCGCTCAATCTGCGCCTGCGTCACGCACCGGCGGTGACGCGGCGGGCCTTCGCGCACCGGGCGCCGGCCGGACTCATGCTGGAGGTGGAGCACGCGTCACCGGAGCACGCGCTCGACGCCCCCGCGCTGATGTACCGAACCAACGCCGCGATGCGGCGGCTGCAAGCGGCCGGCGGCGTGGAGAACGTTTGCGACAGCCTGGTGCAGGAGGTGCAGCGCCTCACCGGCTACGATCGGGTCAAGGTTTATCGCTTCACGGAGGAATGGCATGGCGAGGTTGTCGCGGAAACCAACGCGGGCGATCTCCCCTGCTATCTGGGCCTCCATTTTCCCGCCTCCGACATCCCGGCGCAAGCGCGGGCACTGTATGCCAGGAACCTGGAACGCCAAATCCCCGATGTAAACTATGCGCCGGTCGCTTTGTGCTGCGCCGGCGAGGACCCGGTCGACCTGAGCGGCGCCATGCTGCGCAGCGTATCGCCGATGCACATCGAGTATCTCGCCGCGATGGGCGTCGGCGCATCGATGTCCTTCTCCATCCTGCGTCAGGAAGGCGCCCTGTGGGGGCTGGTCGCATGTCACCATCATGAGCCATTGCACATTCCGGCCGAAATTCGGCACGCATGCGTCCTGCTCGTGCAGATCGCCGGTTGGAAAGTCGCCAGTGCGCAGCAAGCGGACATTTCCAGACGCTGCCTCGGCCTGAAGGACATCGAATGCGCGCTGCTTCAGACCGGTACGGATAACGGCGATTACATGACCGCGATCCAGACGCACAGCAACGCCGTCATCGGCCTGCTCAATGCAAACGGTTTCGCGTTAAGCTACCGCGATACGATCACGACGGTGGGCCGCGTGCCTGATGATGAAAACCTCAAGAAGCTGATCGCCTGGCTCGACAGGAACGGCGAATCCTCCTTGCAGACCGACAATCTGGCCGTCCCCTATCCACCGGCGGAAGGATGGCACGACACCGCCGGCATGCTCGCCATCCGACTCAGTCCCTTCGGCAACGACATGATGCTGTGGTTCCGGCCGGAAGTGGCGCAAAGCGTCGTTTGGGCAGGTGACCCGAACAAGCCAATGGCATTGCAGGCCGGCGAGCCCCGGCTCAGTCCCGGCCGCTCATTTGCCTCCTGGACGCAACAAGTGATCGGCCGGTCGGCGCCCTGGGAACCATATCAGGTCGTCGCCGCGAACCGCCTGCGCGATGTGGTGGTCAATCTACTGCTGTGCCGCTCACATGAACTGGAGCGGATCAACGCCCAGATCTTGCAAAACAATGAGGAGCTTCAGGCCTTCTCGCACATCGCTGCGCACGACCTCAAGGAACCGCTCCGGCAACTCGAAACTTTCTCCCAGCTCATAACAGACACCACGAGCGGTTGTGCCAGTTGTTGGCCCGAGGTCGGCGAATGGTTGAGCGGCATCCAGACCGGATCGCGACGATTGCGCCGGCTGATCGATGACCTGGCGAAATACGCGCGGCTCGGGCGGCAAGCGGCGCCGTTCGCCGCAACCTCACTCGAAGCGATCCTCGACGATGTCAGAGCCGACTTGAAAAGTCTCATCGACGGCGCGCAGGCGACGATCCAATCCGGCCCCTTGCCGCAGCTTTGTTGCGACCGCACCCAAATTCATCAACTGTTCCAGAACCTCATCCAAAACGCCATCAAATACCGCCACCCCGACCGCCTGCCGTTCGTTACTATTGCAGCGATTACCCGAAATGTCGGGTCGCCCCGTCTGCCGGGCTTCGCGCCCGCTGTGGAAATTACGGTCGCCGATAATGGCATCGGTATCGATAACCGCTTTTTCGGCGAAATCTTCGAGCCGTTCCGCCGGCTGCACAGCGGCGAGGGCTATGGAGGAAGCGGAATCGGTCTCTCCATTTGCCGGAAAGTCGTGATCCGCCATCAGGGCAGGCTCAGCGTCGCCAGCGAACCCGGCCGCGGCTCGGTTTTCACCATTATGCTGCCCATACGTGAAGCGTTGACTGAGGCGGCAACACAATGACCGCCATGAGTGCGCCAAATACGGCGGAGCCGGGCATTCCGCATCTTCTCCTGATCGCCGAAGACGACAGGTTCGACCGCATGATCCTCAGGAAGGCGTTCGAAACCGCGGGCCTAAACATTCATTTGCGGTTTTTTGGCGATGGCGATGAGCTGCTGGATTATCTGCGCGGCCGGAATGACGTGGCGGGGCAGGGTCCGACCCCCAATCCGCTCCTCATTCTCATGGATTTGAACATGCCGCGTGTCGGTGGGTTCCAGGCGCTCGCGCAGGTGCGGGCAAATGAAGCCTGGCGAAGTTTGCCGGTGGTTATGTTCACGACATCGAGCGGCGATGAGCAAATCCGGAAAAGTTATGCGCTCGGCGCCAACGCCTTCATGACCAAATCGGCCGACTTCAAACAGTTGACGGCGGATTTGAAAAGTCTGGTGGATTTCTGGTCGCGCGCCGCGTGCGTTCAAGGAAAGCTACCGGCCCATTCAGCAGGCACTGGGGCATAGACATGCTCCAGGCCATCGACCTGAGCCGCCGCGACCACGAGCCGGTTGCTTGCGCCGGCTCGATCCAGCCGCATGGCGCCCTCCTGGTGCTGCGGGAACCGGATCTCATTGTTGTTCAGGCCAGCGCCAATTGTCCGGCGCTGCTTGGCGCGCCTCCGCTGGATGTTTGCCTCGGCCGCCCGTTGCACATTGCCATCGGACCGCAGGCCGCCGGCGAACTACGAAATCGCCTCGAACGGACAGGTTTGCTTCTGAGCGTCGGGTTACACCACATCTGGTCCGCCACGTTCTGCGGCGAAAGCTTCGACGTCTTTGCGCACAAGGCGGCGGCGGGGATCATCGTCGAATTCGAACGGCGCGCGCCGGAAAGCCTGGAGTATCTCAGCCTCATGCCGCGCGTGCAGGAGGCAATATCGCGGCTGCAGGAATCGCCGGGGCTGCAGGGCCTGCTCGATATGACGACCCGCCAGATTCGCGGCGTGACGAACTATGATCGCGTTGTCATCTACAAATTCATGCCGGATCATAGTGGCCAGGTGGTCGCGGAGTCGCTTGCCGCGGGTCTGCAACCCCATCTCGGACTCCATTTTCCGGCAACCGACATCCCCGCGCCGGCGCGGCAACTGCTTGCACTCGGCTTGCTGCGGCACATGCCGGACGTGAATGGCCGGCCGGTGCCGATCCTGCCGGAAATCAATCCTGTCACCGGAAGCAGGCTCGACCAAAGCCGCGGATGGCTCAGGAGCATTGCCGGCCCGTGCATCCAGTTCAATCGGAACATGGGCGTCCGGAGCACATTCATCATGCCGCTGCTCAGTGAGGGCACACTGTGGGGCGTGATTTCCTGCAAGCATGAATCTGCAAGCCTTCATATACCGTACGAAATCCGAAAGCCCTGCCAGCTGCTGAGCCAGACGGTATCGCTTCTGATGGCACAGAAGCAGTATGCCGGGGAGGCGGAGTATCGGCAGCGCCTGAGCACGACGGTGGTCGCGTTGGCGCATTCGATGAGCGAGGGCAACAGCTTCCAGCGCGGCCTCACCGCGGGCACTCCGACGATTCTGGATTTTTTCGAGGCGGGTGGCGCCGCTCTGGCAAGCGGCGACAGCGTGATCGCGCTGGGCGCCACCCCGAGTGAAGCGCGAATCCGTCAGATTGTGCAATGGCTGGCGGAACGTAATCAACCCGAAACGGTCTTTCAAACCTCTTGCCTGGCGGCCGTCAATCAGGCGGCTGCCGACCTCACGAAAAGCGCTGCGGGTTTGCTCGCGGTGCGCATACTGCCGCATTTGCCCGACTACATTCTATGGTTTCGGCCCGAAGTCAGCCATGCCATCAACTGGGCGGGCGATCCTGAAAAACCGGTTGAAGCGAACGAAACCACAGGCGAGCTGCGGCTGGCGCCGCGCCGATCCTTTGCGGTCCGGCAGCAAAATGTCGCCGGACGATCCGCCCCGTGGCTTGCCGCGGAGATCGAGGCTGCAAAACTGCTTCAGCACATGGTGGGTCAGGAGATTCTGGTCCGGCAGTCCCAGCAGCTTGCCAAGGTCAACCAGGCGCTGGCGGACAGCAACCGGGAACTCTCCGACTTTGCCAATACGGCGGCGCACGATATCATGGGGCCTCTGCGGGTTATCGAATTGCTATCCGGATTGCTCCAGCGCAAGGCGGTTGAAGGCGGCGGTTTCGGGACGGAAACGATGGAGTTCATCGAAGGCATCCATTCCTCCGCCGGGCGGCTCCGCCCGCTGGTCAGATCGATCGCCGAATTCGGTAAAATCGGCCGCGGCGACCGGCCCTGTGTTATCTGTGCTCTCGCGGACCTCGTTGAGGACGTCAAGGCCGATCTGAAAGTCGATATCGAGGCGACCGGCGCGACCATTCTGCATCGGAACCTGCCAAGCCTGATGTTTGATCGTAACCATCTGCGGCAGGTGCTGCAGAACCTCGTGGCGAACAGCCTCAAATACCGGCATCCCTCGCGCAGCCCTGTCATTACAATTGCGGCGCATCCTGCATCGGCGCCGGCCGGCAACCAGGATGGGCGCGATCCAAGCAGCCGGCAAATGCCGCCACCTGAAAACGGCATCACATTGGTGATCGCCGACAATGGAACAGGATTTGACCCACGCCACAACGCAGCCATTTTCGAGCCCTTCCTGCAGTTGCACAGCAAGGACGATTTTGCCGGCAGCGGACTTGGCCTGGCGATTTGCAGCAAGCTGATCGCCAGACACGGCGGCACCATCACCGCCGAGGGCCACCCGGGCGAAGGCGCCATTTTCATCATCTCCCTGCCCGCCGCGGCGCGCGTCGCGCCGGCGGATCTCCAAATGGAACATAATGGTCCGATCCCAGCGCTCACTACCCGAGCGCTGGGTGAATCGGCACACGTAACAAAAGCCAATTGTTAAAATCCAAGGATTCTTCGGTTCGGTTTTAACCACCGGCTGACGGCAACGCAGATTGGGAACGCGGCAGGTGCGAATTCTGTTAATCGATGACTCGGCCTCCTTCCGCAAGGAATTCATGCGGTTCCTCGCCGGCGGCGACTACGCCGGTGCAACGGTCGAGACCGCCACCACTGCCGCGGACGGATGGGCCAGGCTGACCGATTTTCAGCCCGATATCTGCTTCGTCGATATCCGCTTGCCCGGCGACAGCGGGCTCGACCTCATCAGGCGAGCGCGCCAGGCCGGCGTCGATCAGCCGCTGATCTGCCTGACGGGCTACGACGACCTGCTGACCGCGGTGGAGGCAGAGCGCGCCGGCGCCAGCGGGTATCTCCCCAAGGATGAGCTTGGCGCCCCGATCCTGGAGCGGGCTATTCGTTTCTCCTTGCGATTGTCGGACGAGACACCGGCGCCCGGCGATGCAAAACTCCAATACAGGCTGGCCCAGAAAGCGGCCAATTTCGGCAGTTGGAGCTGGGATCCCCAATCCAGGACTTCGACCTGGGACGACAGCATGTACCGGTTGTACGGCTATGCGACGCACCACGATGCGCCTGAGGAAATCTGGCGGCGCGCGGTCGATCCCGCAACGCAAAGGGACACCGAAGAAACCCGGTTCGACAGCGTCCAGTCAGGTCTGCCGTACCAGTCGGACAGCAGGATAAAATGGCCTGACGGCAGCATCCACTACATCCGCAACGCAGGTCAGGTCATCCGGCGGGCCGATGGCGGCAGGGCGCGGCTGAGCGGCATAAGCATGGACGTCACCGCGTTGCACGACCTGGCGGACCAGCTTTGCCATGCGCGCGACGATGCGCAGTCGGCCAACAGAACGAAGTCGCTCTTCCTGGCGAATATGAGTCACGAACTTCGCACCCCGTTGAACGGCATATTGGGCTATGCCGAGTTGCTCAACCTCGAGGACAGCCTGACGGAGCAGCAACGCGCGCGCGTGCAAGCCATGCAGAAGGCGGGCCAGCACCTTCTCGAAATCATCAATTGCGTGCTCGATCTTTCGGAAATCGAGTCGACCCACATGGCGCTGAAAACAGCGGAAATCGAGGTTGTGAGCGTCGCCCAGGCAGCCCTCGACGTGGTTCGGCCCAATGCCGCGCAGAAGGGCCTGACGCTGATGCTCGAAACGCCGCCCGACGATCCCTGCCGGGTCACCACCGATCCGACCCGGCTGCGGCAGATTATCCTGAACCTGCTGGGCAATGCGGTAAAGTACACGCGTCAGGGCTACGTTGCGCTGCGGCTGATTGTCATTGCGGATCGGGGGATGTTGCGCATTGAGGTGGTTGATACCGGCCCCGGCGTGCCGCCAGAATATCGCGAGAAAATTTTTGTCGAATTCGAACGTACCGTAACGGCGGCGAGCAGCGAGATCGAGGGCATCGGCCTCGGGCTCGCCCTCGCGGTGAAGCTGGCGGGGCTGCTGGACGGCACGCTCGCTTACCGTGACAATCCGGCAGGCGGAAGCATCTTCTCGCTGGAAATCCCGGTCGCATGCGCGCTACCGGTCCCGGCGGCGGTAGCATCGTCCGGCGAGATCGGTCCTGAACATCCGTCTGCGCCAACGCTGCACCGGACATTGCGGGTGCTGGTCGTCGATGACATCCTGATGAACCGTGATATTGCCGCATCTTTTCTGCAAACGGCAGGCCATCAGGTGATCTGTGCCGAAAGCGGACCGCAGGCCATTGCGGCGGCCGCGAGCACGGATTTCGATGTTGTTCTAATGGATGTGCGCATGCCCGGTATGAGCGGGCTTGAAGCCGCCCAGTGCATCCGGGCCATTGCAGGGTTGCGCGGGACCGTCCCGATTGTTGCCATGACCGCACACGCCTTCGTTGAACAGGTGAACGAGTGCCACGAGGCTGGCATGGCCACCCATCTTGCCAAGCCCTTCGAAGGGAAAACGCTGCTTGCCACCGTCGTGCAGGCTGCTGCGGCGCAGGAACCGCCGGCACTCGCACCGATCCGACCCCGGGTTAATGCGGCGCAGCCGCCACCGCCGGACTTCGATCAACACCTGTTCGATCAGGCGGTCAGGGCCTTGCCGCGGGAGAAGGTCGCCTCCTGTCTGCGATCGCTGACTGCCCTCGGAGAACAATTGAAGCAAGAAATTAACGATAGCAAGACGATTTGCCCGACGGACAACCCGGCCGGCGAGACCGCCCACAAGCTTGGCGGATCGGCTGGCATGTTCGGCTTCACCTGTGTTTCCACCCTGGCCCGCGCATTCGACGACAGCTTCCTCACCGGAATTTGCCCTTCAGCCGGGCAAACCCAAAGTCTCATTGATGCTGTCGATCTAATGACGCTCCGTCTGATGCTACTCAACCCGAAGCGCGCCGCCACCTCCGCCGCAATCCCCGGAAACCGCTGGCATTAAGCGCGCATGAGCAAAAGTTTCTTGGTTCCTTTTTTCAAACAGAACTGCTTCCTTCCCTTCGAACGCCGAGGAACGCCAATGCAAACGATTGGTTGTTGTCGATCGGAGTGACGAATTTGCCAAAAGCCGAACCAGGCGTCCCCCGCCTAGGCCACATTCTCGAGACATCCCTCTACGTCGCGGACCTCGCCCGCGCCCGCTCATTCTACCAGCGCGTCCTCGGCGGCGAGTTATTCCTGGAAGACGAGCGCATGGTCGCACTCGGCGTTCCTGGCGGCGGCGTGCTGCTACTATTCCGCCACGGCGCGTCGGCTGACGGCGCCGACACGCCGGGCGGCAAAATCCCCGGCCACGACGGCAACGGCCACCTGCATCTCGCCTTCGGCATTCCGATGGGTGAACTCCCCGCGTGGGAAAACCACCTCGCTACGTCCGGCGTGGAGGTCGAAAGCCGCATCAACTGGCCGCGCGGCGGCACCAGCCTGTATTTTCGCGATCCCGACATGCACTGCGTGGAACTCGCGACACCGGGCCTTTGGCCAAATTACTGATACGAAACGTAGGCAAGGAAGAAAGTATTCTTCTTTGAAAAATGAAACAAAAAACTTTGGTTTGTTCGGTTCCCCCTACGACCCACTTTCTTTCTTCTTCAGCGCCGTTAGGCTCAACATGAGTAAACGTTTTTTGTGTCTTTTTTTCAAGAAAGAACCGCTTACCGTTCTTCCGGATAAAGCACCTTCGTCGTGCCGCTCCGAGTCGTATCGTTCAAATCGCGATACGTCCCATACGCAAAATCCATCAGCGGATTGCTCACGCCGAACCACAAATGTTCATTCACGAAATGATGCCGCAAATGATAGCGCTTCATCCACCGACCGAACCGGGTTTTCGGCGTATAGAGCTGGTGCGCAATGAAGTGCACCCACTCATATTGCAGCAACGCCAGCATCGCCCCCAGCACCATCGCGGCCACCGCATTCACGTCGCGCAGCACGCCATACGCAACGGCCCCGACGACCAATGTATTCGGCACCACATACCACAACGGCAAAAACAGCAGATCCAGCCGCGCGGGTTCCACATGGTGATCGTAATGCAGCCGATGCTGCTTGGCGCGTAACCACCCGAACCGCGACGGCCTGGCATGGAACAGGAACCGATGCGTGCCGTATTCCGTCAAGTAATAAAACAGCGCGCCGATCAGAACGAGCCACATCGAAAGATGCAACCATCCGGTCATGCCGGCCGCGATCAACGCCGCGCACACCGCGATAACCGCTGTATTGCTCCCATGCAGCATATAATTCCGCAGCATCACCGCGCCTACATCCATCCGCGTTTTTCTAGCTCCGCCACCGTATCGTCCAGCGCGTCGCGCACCGTATTCACCAGAATGTCCGCCTCGCTTTCCGACAGGATGTAGGGCGGGGCGGTCAGCATCGTGCCGCCCGTGGCCCGCAAAATCAGCCCGCGCTGATACGCAAAGTCGCGGCACAGCGCGCCCACATCGTCGAACTTGGCAAACCTGGCCCGCGTTCCCTTGTCCGGCGTCAACTCCAGCGCCCCCAACAGACCCACCATCCGCGCCTCACCCACCAGCTTATGCTCCGCAAGCCTGGTCCAGCGCGCTTTCAAATACGGCCCGATATCGTCCCGCACCCGATCCACCAGCCCTTCGCGCTGGATGATCTGCAGATTCGCCACCCCCGCGGCACAGCACACCGGATGGCCCGACGTGGTGAAGCCGTGCCAGAACGGACCGCCCGCGGTGAGCACCTCGGCAATCGCATCGCTCACCATGACACCGCCGAGCGGCAGATACCCGCTGGTGACATTCTTCGCAAACGTCATCAAATCCGGCTTGAATCCGTAATGTTCGCAGCCGAACCAGGCGCCGGTGCGGCCAAAACCGCAGATCACTTCATCCGAAACAATCAGCACGTCGCGCTCGCGGCAAATCCGTTCCACCTCCGGCCAATAATTGTCCGGCGGCATGATAACGCCGCCGGCGCCCTGGATTGGTTCGCCAATGAACGCCCCGACATTTTCCGCGCCCAGCCGATCGATCGCCACGCCCACCTGGCGTGCCGCGAACAGCCCGAATTCCGACGGGCTCATGTCGCCGCCCTCCCCCCACCACCATGGCTGCTGCACATGCACCACACCTGGGATCGGCAGGTCGCCCTGCTTGTGCATATAGTCCATGCCGCCCAGGCTGGCGCCGCCGACCGTGGAGCCGTGATACGCATTATGCCGCGCGATGAACGCGCTTTTCTTCGGCTTGCCGCGCAGTTTCCAGTAATGCCGCACCATGCGAATGATGGTGTCGTTACCTTCCGAGCCCGAATTGGTAAAGAACACCTTGGAAAATCCCGGCGCCAATTGCCCGAGCATTTCCGACAATTCGATCGCCGGCATTGTCGTGGACCGGAAAAACGTATTGTAGAACGGCAATTCCAGCAATTGCTTATAGGCCGCGTCGGCGATTTCGCGGCGGCCATAGCCCACCGCAACGTTCCACAGGCCGGAGAATCCATCCAGGATTTTGCGGCCCGCAGCGTCGTGCAGCCACACGCCTTCGCCGCGCACGATCACGCGGGTGCCTTCGGCATTCAGCGCGGCCATGTCGGTGTTGGGGTGGAAGTGGTGCTTTGCGTCGCGCGCTTGCAACGCGGCGAGGGTGGAGATGTCGTTCATGGTGGCGTCCGATTTTGTGATCACATTTTATACAACCCAAGAAAAAAGGCCAGGGCTCTGCCCTGGACCCGCTGGGGCCTGAGGCCCCAGACCCCCCAATTTATTTGTTACGCACTGAGTAACGGGGTCTGGGGACTTGTCCCCAGCGGGTCCACGGCAGAGCCCTGGCCTTTTTACTAGGCTGCCTCTCTTCGGTCCGACAGATGCCCGATCCCATCGCGCACATCCGCCTCAATTGCCCTTGCAACCGCCCCCGCATCCCGCCGCTCGATCGCCGCCATCGCCTCCCCATGCCGGTCCGCCCGGTTATAAACCGTCGCCCCGCGCAAGCCCGCCCGCATGAACGGCCCAATCTGCAACCAGATGCTCTCGATCAACGGCGTCAACGCATCCGACGGCGCCAGCCCATACAAAAACCGGTGGAACACGAAATTTGCCTCGATCGTGCGCTCTACATCTCCCCTCTCGAACACCTCCTGGCACGCCGCATCCAGCCGCCGCAGCTCCGCCAACTCCGCCGCCCGCACATACGGCAAAGCCTGCCGCGCCGCCTCGCACTCCAACAAAATCCGCGCCGCAATCAGCGCCTCATACCGCGGCGCGGTCATCTCCGGCACCCGCACCCGCCGATTATCCAGCAAATCCAGCGCCCGCTCCGCGACCAGCCGGCGCATCGCCTCCCGCACCGGCATCGCCGACACCCCCAGCAACGCCGCCAGCCCCCGGATCGTCACCGCCAGCCCCGGCGAAAACCGTCCGGTCATGATCGCATGACGCAGCCGCCGGAACGCGAATTCCTGCACCGTCTCGCCCGACCGCCGGCGCGCCGGCGCCAGGCGCAACGGCAGATCCGGCGAAATTTCCTTACCCACCGACAGCCTCGCCTTGCATGTTATGATCACGATCCCGCCCCGCCGCGTTACTTTTCACCGCAGCCCTGCCACTGCGCAAGCTGGTGTGGCGCCCCGCCACCCAAGATTGTAAACTTTTCCCATGCAACCCGACCGCAAACCCGTCATCGGCATCGTCGCCGACCTCAACCGCAGGCCGACCCACCCCGTGCACAGCGTCGGCGACAAGTACCTCGACGCGGTTACCGCCGGCGCCGCCGCGCTCGCTTTCATCATCCCCGCCCATATCGACCGCCCCGGCGCCGCCTTCACCGACCCCACCGACATCGACAGCGTGCTGAACCTGCTCGACGGCCTGTTCCTCACCGGCGCCACCAGCAACGTGAACCCCGCCCATTACGGCGCCACCCTGGCCGACCCCAATTCCCCCGCCGACCCGGCGCGCGACCACGTCAGCCTCGCCATCGCCCGCGCCGCCATAAGCCGCGGCCTGCCGGTGCTCGGCGTCTGCCGCGGCTTCCAGGAAATCAACGTCGCGCTCGGCGGCACGCTGCACCAGGCGGTGCACGACACGCCCGGACTCAACGATCACCGCGAAAACAGCAACGATCCGCTGGACGTCCAATACGGCCCGGCCCACCCCGTGAGGTTCGCGCCCGGCGGCCTTCTGCACCGCCTGGCGGGTGCCGTCTCCGCGCAGGTCAATTCCCTGCACGGCCAGGGCGTTGACCGCCTGGCGCCGGGCCTGGCCGCGGAAGCCACCGCCCCCGACGGCCTGGTCGAAGCCTACCGCGGCGAGGCGAATTCGTTCCTGCTCGCGGTGCAATGGCACCCCGAATGGCGTTTCAGGGAAAATCCGCTATCCGCCGGCATTTTTCGCGCCTTCGGCGACGCCGCCAGGGCGTGGCGCACCGCCGCACGACGCGCCGCGTAACGATAGGGTAAAGACATGGACCACATCACCGAGCCAATTGTTTCCGTTCGCGACCCCTCCGTCCTGGAAGCCTTCGTGGTCGACGTGAACGGCATCGCCCGCGGCAAATGGGTCCCCGCCGAGCGCATCCCCGACGTTCTCCGCAAGGGCATCGCGCTGCCCCGCAGCGTCTTCGCGCTCGACGTGTGGGGCCGCGACGTCGAAGCCGCCGGGCTCGCCATCGGCACCGGCGACCCTGATGGCATTTGCATGCCGGTCGAAAACACCCTCGTCCCGGTCACCTGGCTCACCCGCCCCACCCAGCAGCTCCTGCTCAACATGGTCGAGCAGGACGGCACGCCCTTCTACGGTGACCCACGCCAGGTGCTCACCCGCGTCGCCGCCCATTTCGCCCGCGCCGCCCTCACCCCCGTGCTCGCCACCGAGCTGGAATTCTACTTCATCGACAAGCGCCGCACCGCGCGCGACCCGGTCTCCCCGCCCTTCTCCAACGAAGGCCGCTGGCAAGGCGGCCAAACACAGGTGCTCTCCATCGCCGAGCTGCACACCTTCGAGCCCGTTCTCGCCGACATTTTTGCCGCCTGCGACCGCCAGAACCTGCCCGCCGACACCGCCGTGCGCGAAAACGGCCCCGGCCAATACGAGGTGAACCTGAAACACGTCGCCGACCCCGTCGCCGCGGCGGACCACGCCTTCCTGCTGAAACGCATCGTCAAAGGCGTCGCCCGCAAGCACGGCTGGGACGCCACCTTCATGGCCAAACCCTACGGCCACGTCGCTGGCAGCGGCATGCACGTCCACATGTCGGTGCTCGACCGCGACGGCCGCAACATCTTCGCCGAGGAGAACGGCGCCCCCAGCGCCCGCCTGCGCCATGCTGTCGGCGGCATGATGGACACCATGGCCGACTCCATGCTGCTGCTCGCCCCGCACGCCAATTCCTACCGCCGCCTGTGTCCCGGCACCCACGCCCCCACCAACATCACCTGGGGCCTCGACAACCGCACCGCCGCCATCCGCGTCATCACCGCCGGCCGCAACACCCGCATCGAGCACCGCGTCGCCGGCGCCGACTGCAACCCCTACCTCGCCATCGCCGGCATTCTCGCCGGCCTCCTGCACGGCCTCGATCGCGAGCTAGACCCCGGCCCCCCCATCGCCGGCGAGGAACGCGACGGCCACGCCACGCTCCCCTTCAACTGGGACGACGCCATCGACGCCTTCGACGCCAGCACCGTCATGGCCCACTACCTCGGCGCCGCGTATCAAGACCTCTTCAGCGCCGTAAAAGCCCAGGAGCAAGACGAGTTTCGCCGCCGCGTCACCGACGTGGAGTACGACGCTTATCTGTCATCAGTATAAGAAGGCCAGGGCTCTGCCCTGGACCCGCTGGGGCCTGAGGCCCCAGACCCCCATTTGTTAGGAGGGGCTTTCGAACCACCAGCCTTGCGGCAGAGGAGGGGACCCCAGCCCCCCTTGCGCTGGGTAAGCGCCCGTTCGACCCTTCAACTCGATTCAGTTAAAGTCGAACCGGCCGCTACTCGTTCTTATTGCGTTCTTAGAACGACCTTGTTGCCGACAGGATCGCAAAATCGCGGTCCGCCAGCGGTTGCGACCCCGCCCCGCCGACGAAATGCGTCAAGCTCAAACTCGCCTGCCAGACCACATGATAGGTGGCGGCCACGCCCGCGCTGACAAAACCCGCGCCGGCATTCTGTGACGAATCCACGGCGGATCGCCCCGCCAATCCCAATCCAAACCCTAACGGCACCGTCACATCGAGCCCAGGCAGAACATGGAAATATTGCAGCGTCATCACCGCGCGTGCCGCCAGCGCCAGTGCCGTCCGTCCCGGCGGCACCGACGGCCGCAGCAGATCGTTGCCGGCCAATTCACCCCGCAGGATCATGCCACCGGCAAATTTATTCGGCGGCAATTGCGCATTGACGGAAACCTGGCCATTTACCGTCGTACCGGTATCGCCAAAAATCGACGGCAGCGGCGACGGCTGAGGCACGCCGGCATGCGGCCGGATGATCGCCGCCGCATAGATAGCGCCGCCGCCGGAACTGGGCGCCGTCGAAACCACCCCACTCGAATCCAGCGGTGTATTCTGGTGCAGAGATAATTCCGCCGCGATATTCGTGTCGCCGGCGTAGCCGCTCAGGCTGGCGCCGAACACGCCGATACCGCGTGGAAAATACAAATGATAGGTCTCATCAGCCGGTAAGTACGCCACCGAGGGCGAGCGTGCATCGGCCCGCAGCGCGTAAATCCCCCAATCCACATCGCCGCCGGATTGCCGCAACGCGAGCCCGAACTGTCCAATGCCGTGCGGCACCACATCGCCACTACGGTAAAGGTCCGGGAACCCATCCACGCCGAAATATCGCTGTCCGCCCTGATCCAGTATATCCGTGGTCGAAAAGAAACTCCCCACACCCGGCAGACGGTCCCGCCGCCACTCAAACTGGTCGTAGCCCTCCAGCGACACGCCTCCGCCCAGCCCCGCGCGCACGGCGATCTGCGCCACCGGCAAATACACTTCACGCGCTTCCGCCAGCGGCGCGCTCAACGATTTAATCTCATCCACCGGTGCCATGGACGCCGCGATGCCGTTCTCCGGAAACAGCAAACTCTCGCCCCACAGCAACGTTTGCCGCCCGATCGACACCGTCACCGGCACGCCATCCACCGACACCGTGTCCCGCGCATAAGCATTCAGCAGTTCCGCCTGCTTGCCCATCAAATCCCGCACATCCGGCGCAAACCAGCGGTTCGACACATCAAGAGGATTGAAGGTCTGCGGCGAGTTGTTTGCGCTCCGTGTATTATAGGCCGCGTCGTACCATCCCTGGCCCGACACATCGAACCCCAGCGCCCCCCGCTCGGCGGTGAATTCGCTGACCACATCCACGCGCTCGCTGTTCAGCCCCGGCACGAACGCGCGATCGCCGTCATCCGCATTGATGTTGGCCAGCAGCGCCGGGTCCGCATCCTCGGTGCGAAACCCGAGCGAGACGCGCACGTCCGTGTCCAGCCGCAGATCGAACCCATCCCACCGGCCCAGGCTGTCCGCCCACGCCGCGGCGCTCAACTCCCAGGCCGCCAATGCCGCAATCAGGCGATGGAGCCAATGACGCGACCCTGCTAACATCGGAGCGTATGAAGTCGAACGCGCAATTGCCGGCAACGCGGCACAGGCTCACGGCCGCGCGTGTCATCGCCCTCGTGCCGATCCTGCTGCACAATGCTGCCCCGGCCGCCGCCGCGCCCGCCGCCGCGTTGCTCGCCACGACACTCACGCCCGTCGGCGCCGAGCGCGCCGGCAACACCGCCGGCACCATCCCACCCTGGACCGGCGGCGGCCTGGCCAACGATATTGCCGCGGAACGGCCCATCGTCACCATCGACGCCGCCCACGCGCCACGCTACGCGGCCGAATTGCCCGAAGGCGCGCTCGCTCTGTTCCACGCCTTCCACGACTACAGGATGAACATCTACCCCACGCACCGCAGCGCGGCCTTTCCCGCATCCGTCACCGACGCCATCCGCCAAAATGCCGGCCGCGCCCAGCCCTCCCAAGCCGGCATCGCCAGCGGTGTCGCCAACGCTGCCGGCGGCATTCCCTTCCCCATCCCCACGAACGGTGCCGAAATCGTCTGGAATCATCTTCTGGCTTTCTGGGGCACCGCGCGCGAGGCGCATGTCGGCACCTACATCGCCAGTGGCGACGGCACCATCCAGCAAACGGCCGCGTACCATGAAATCACCGATTTTCCGTACTACGAAACCGCCGACCCCGCCTCCGCCGGCCGGTATTATTTCAAAACCCGCCGCCTGCAGGACGCGCCGCCGTCTGCCGTCGGCCAGGCCTACATCGCCTGGCAGCCGCTGGATGTCGCGCGCGACCGTTACGTCGCCTGGCGCTACCTTCCCGGCGAGCACCGTGTCCGCAAAGCCCCATCGCTGTCCTACGATACCCCCGACCCGGACGCCTCCGGCTACGAGGAACTCGACGATTATTACCTCTTCTTCGGCGGGCCGGACCGCTACACGTGGCGCCTCGCCGGCAAGCGCGACATGTTCATCCCCTATAACAATGACGCGCTGAACCGCGCGGCGCCGCAAACCATCATGGGCCCCCACCACGTCAACCAGGATCTGATGCGCTACGAGCGCCACCGCGTCTGGGTCGTCGAAGGAACCCTCGCCCCCGGCAAATCCCACGTCGCCCCCCGCCGCCGACTGATGATCGATGAGGATACCTGGCTCGCCGTCTATGCCGAAGCCTGGGACGACACCGGCCATCTGTGGAAGTTCAGCGAAGCCACCATGATGTCCCTGCCGCACGTGCCCACCACGATCATCGGTGGCCAGTTCGTCTACGATCTGTTGCAAGGCGGCTACGTCTACGATTTCGCCCTCGGCGGCCCCGGTGACTACCTGCGCGTCACCGCGCCGCATGAAGCGGCCACGTTTGAACCCGATGCCCTGGCGGCGGAACAACTCAGGTAATACCAACCCGCATTGACATTGAGATATCGAAACAGTAAAAGTTTTTTGGTTCTTCTTTTTCAAAAAAGAACTGCTTCCTTCTGCGCTCTTTCAAAGGTCCAGCGAAGCATAAGCCGCCCCAGCCACCCGCATCATCTGCCCCGCGCTCATCTCCCCCATCATCACCGCCGCCACCACCTCATCCTGCCACACGCAAATACGATCGCCGCGCCGTTTCAGAATATCGAACCGCGGCGCCCCCTCGCTCCGGCGCACGAACACAAACAAACTCTGCCCGGCCGCATTTGCATAGCGGAGCGCGGCGGCGCTCTGATACGTATCGATCGCCACCAGATGCCAGCCCTGCTTGCGCAAATCCGGCGCCCGCACCGGCAGCCCCGTCGCCTTCGTCAGCACGACGCGTAGCGCCTCGGCCGCGGGGAACGCCGCCGCATCGAAATGCGCCGCCGCCACCAGCGACCCGCTGCGCGCCGCCAGGGCCTCCGCCAGCAGCGCATCCCGGGGCGCCCGCGGCCGCATTTGCATCACGCCCAACCCCACCGCGACCGCCAGGCACGCCGCAACGGCCCAGGCAAACACCGCCGACCTCCGCGCCGGACGTCGCCGCGCCGGAAACGCCGCCACGCCCCCGGCCGGCCGTCCCACAGCCGCCTCGATCCGCCGCAGCCACGCCTCCGGCAACGCCGCCTCCGCCACCGGCGCAAACGCCGCCCGCAGTCGATCCCGGTCCCGGCGGAACCCCGCCACGCGCGCCGCCAGCACGGCATCCTCGCCGACCGCCCGCGCCACCGCCGCCGCGCGGGCCTCCGGCAACTCGCCGTCGATGAACGCGCTCAGCTCCTCCTCGGACACAACAAACCCGCTCATGCCGCGCGCTCCGCCGGGTCAATCAGCGCCCGCAACGCACCGCGCGCCCGCGCCAGCCGGGACATCACTGTGCCGATCGGCAGTCCCAGCTCATCGGCAATCTCCCGGTAGCTCAGCGCCTCGACCCCAGCGAGCACCAAAATATGCCGGTGGTCCTCGCTCAGCCGTCCGACCGCGCGCAGCAGGTCGGCGTTAACTCCGTCCTCGCCCGCGACGCTCATCGCGATATCGTTCGCAAAATCCTGCATATCCACAGTCACACCGCGCGCCTTCCGGCGGCGCATTTCGTCCAGAAACAAATTATGGACGATCTTTCTCAACCAGGGCCCGAGCCGCTCCGCCTCCCGCAAATCCCCCGCCCGGCTCAACGCACGCTCGATACCATCCTGCACCAGATCGTCGGCCAGCGCCGCATTACCGCACAACGCGACCGCAAATCGCCTCAATCGCGGCAATTCCGCCACCAGCGCGTCGGCAAACCCCCTGGAAACGCCGTTCATTGTCGCCTGTCACGCGCCGGTTTGCACCATGCACGCGTGTTCTTTTCTGAAGCAAGGAACACTTTCACCGGCTGCCTCACGCCGGACGCAGAACCGGTCATTCCGCGCCCGGCCCAAGCTCAGGGTGCGTAGGTCAGCGAACCGAACAGCCCATCCTGCTCATGGTTGGGGCCAGCAGCAAAGTAAATTGTGTCGGTGGCGCCGCCCGAGCCGCCGTTGCCCGGGATCAGCCCCCACAAACCATCGATGGACAACGGCTTACCCGCCGCGGTCTTGAGCGCGCCACCTTGCTTCAGCTTGGCGTTGAACGCGATGATGCGGCCATTGCCGAAATTGCCGACCAGAAGCTGGTTCGACAATTTGCCCCAGCCTGCAGGCGCCAGCGCCAGGCCCCAAGGCGCGTCCAGCTTGCCGCCGGCGAAGCGTTCTTGCACGGCACCGGTGATGTCGATCGTCTCGACCGCGCCCAGACCCTTGCCGGACACGCTGTCATGCTTGGATTTGTCCTGCTTGGCATAGGTCACATAAATCGCGCCGCCCAGCACGGCAACATTATACGGCGCATAATCCGCCGGCATCATGCTGTCCCGGAATGACGCGGTCAGGGTGAAGCTGCCGTCGAACACATCGATCTCGTTGTTCCGGAAATCCGTCGCCAGCAGGAAGTTGGCGCCGCCCGAATTGGTATAATAGGCAAGACCCTTATACACCGCCCCGAGACCGACCTTGGAACGGTCGACCGCTATCACCGCGGCGCCGGAATTGACGCTCGGCGACCAGCCGGAAATCGTACCGTCTTCCGTCGCGAACAGGAACACCGCGGCGCCGGACGCGCCATTCTGGCTCACCGAAAAATCGGTGGCACTGGGATTGAACACCTGGCCGGTCGGCGAGCCAGCCTGCTTGCCGCCGCCGGCCGCCGGGATCGTTACCACTAAACCCTGGATCGCACCGCTGCCGTTATAAAGCGTCGTCAGCCCGGACGCATTATCGGAAACCCAGAACGCGCCTGTCGGGCTATAGGAAATGCCCCAGGGATTCTTCAGATTCGGATCGGTGTTGGGCGCCTGTATGGCGCCATCCGAAACCAGATTGGTCTGCGTGACGCTGGCCGCCAGCGCCGGCGTCGCCGCCAACACCGCCAACATCAAAAAGGCCTTTTGCGTGATCATGTGACTAACCCTCCTCCGCGGGCCGACGCGCGCCGTTCTGGCGCCGCTGGGCCCGTGTTCGAGGGACGGCTCACCCCACCCGCTTATTCCCAGCCCCGGCAAATTTGTGCGCAACCGTGATGGAGGTAGCGGCAGTGAAGGGAATCAAAAGCTCTTGTCTGTTGCAGAAAGACAAGAGTTTTTTTGGTTCTCCTTTCAAAAAAGACCTGCTTCCTGCTTGTCTTTGGCGAACCCGCCCCACCGAAAAAATCGCATTCCTACCGGGAATAAAGTTCCGACCGCCCGCGTCTCCCTGGTCCGTACGACCTGCATAAGGCGCTGCGTCGGTACGCCACATGAGGCGCAAACCATTGTCGAGCAGCAAGATCACGGGAACAGTCACGACAACCGTCACGACAACCGTCACTCTGGGGCAGGGCAACTATGGCAGCCAGTTGACGGTCACTGATACCGGCGTTGTCGTCCCCACCGGCGCCGGCGCAACCGGTATTATCGTCCCGAAGGGAACCCCCAAGGGCCGCATCACCAATGATGGCCGCGTCAGCGGCGGCAATGGCGGTGGCAGCACCGTCGGCGGCGGCATTGGCATCTCCATGGAAAAGTCGGCCAGCCTGGACAATGCGGGCACGGTCACTGGCGGCACCGGCGGTTATTCCGGCACAAACGTGGGCGTGGGCGGCACTGCGGTCTACCTTCGGGCCGGCGGCAGCGTCGTCAATAGCGGCGAGATCACCGGCGGCGTTGGCGGCAGCACACCCGTGGCAAATGGCGGCGATGGCGGCACGGGCGTGATGCTGCACGGCGCCACCACGCTGAACAACACCGGGACCATTGCCGGCGGCGCCGGCGCCTATTTCTCCGGTGGCAATAACAACTACAAATTCAGCTGTGGCTCCGGCGGTGTCGGCGTCGATCTGTCCGGTATCGCAACGGCCACCAACATGGGCACGATCCTGGGCGGCGACGCGGGTCGGGAATCCATTTTCGCACTGGCTGGGGCAGGCGGCACGGGCGTGGCGCTTTCCGCCAGCAGATTGGTCAATGATGGTACAATCGGTGGCGGCGCGAGCGGCTATAACATCTACTACGCCAGCGGGGTCGGCGGGACCGGCGTCATCCTCTCCAAGGGCAGCATGTTGATCAACGCGGGCACGATTGCCGGCGGCACCGGCGGCGGCAATCGATATGGCACTGCGGCCAATGGCGGAACCGGCGTAACCATCGAGTCGGGCAGTGTCACCAATTCCGGAACCATCGTCGGCGGTGCCGGCGGCGGCACCTATTATGGCGTCCCCGGTCACGGCGGCGTCGGGGTGGTGATCGACAGTGGCACGCTGGTCACCTCCGGCACCATCGCCGGCGGAAAAGGGCTTGGAAACCAGGAAGCGGTGTCGTTAGGGGCCGGTCGCGCCACGTTGGCGCTCGATCCGGGCGCGGTGTTCGTCGGTACCGTGGCGGCGCAGTCGACCGACACGCTGGAATTGAGCAGCGCCAAGGGGGACCCGGCAGGCACGCTGACCGGCGGCCTCGGCACGCAATTCACCGGCTTTAACCATGTGACGGTGGACGAGGGCGCGTCCTGGTCGCTCGCCGGCGCCAACGTTCTGGGCAAGACCAGCACGGTTGCCGATGGCGGCACGCTGCTGGTGGTGGGAACGCTGGGCGATGCAGGCCAGATCGATGTTTCCGCAAGCGGTAAGCTGGGTGTCACCGGCGCGGGTACGGCGCAGGCCGGCAGCCTGTCCCTCACCGGCGGCACGGTGGCCGGCGACGCGACCGGGGCCATTACGGTGGGTAACGCCGCCGGGACCACCGGCGCCATCACCATCGATGCCGGCGCCAGCCTTACCGGGTCCGGCACGATCGGCGGCGCCGCCATTGTCAATAACGGCTCGATCGTGGCTGAGAACGGCACACTGACCCTGGCGACCGGCCTCTCCGGCGCGGCATCGGGCACCGTGCAAATCGACTCCGGTGCCGCGCTGGTGGCGGACTCATCGGTGAGCGGCAACCAGCTTACGTTCGGCGGTCCGGCCAGCCTTATTCTGGTCGATCCGACGGCGTTCACCGGCACGATCGCCTCGTTCGGCAACGGCGATGTGATCGAGGCCGAAAACCTGAACGCGAATACGCTGACCTACGCGGGCGGCACGCTGACGCTCGAGTTTAACGGCATTGCGCTGGCTACGCTTGCGTTTGCCGGCAGCTACGATGCGGCGGATTTCAGCCTAAAGTCGGATGGCCATGGCGGGACGGATATCGATTTTGCCGGGGGTGGAAACGATAGCCTCGCCGCGCGCGGCATGTGGCACACGCACGATATGAGTGCGGCGAGTTTGCCGTGGATAGTGGTGCCCCATATTGCTTAATGAAAGTTTGGGTGGCGAAGCGGCCACCCAAACCCTTGCTCACGACGTCAGCCCCGACAGCGGCAGCGCCTAATCATTTGGCCAGAAACCCCGCACCGGCGCATGCGCCCGGCAATTGCGGCATTCACGCGGAAATCCCCACGTGCCGTCCAGCCACCAACAACCTGCGGCGGTCCCATGCCGCCGGCAGGCCGACAGACACGCCTCCGATGTCACCGTATCGCCCAGTACGTCGAAAACCGCGTCCGAACATTTGTAATTGTGCGAAAAGCCGCGTGCAAAAGGTGGATCAAACCTGGGCGTATCGGGCCGGGGCACAAGCTGCGCCACGCCCATTCGCGGGGAAGCCGCAACAGCAACAAAAGCCACAATCAACAGTCCGGCTCTGCCCATCCGCCCTGTCAAACCAGCATCTACAAGTTTGAGATTAGCGCATTGGCGCTCATGCACTTTAGGTCTGCAAAGTCAGAAACGACTCCCGGTAGACGCCACCGCCGGCACGTCGTCCAACGTGCCGCACCGGCGTAACAACGCGCGCAGCGACTGGATGAGGGGAAAGATCTCCTGGTTCCAGTCGCCTCCTTGCTGGTCGTGCGCCGCCTGCTCCATTTCCACGATCTGGCGGTCTTCCTTGAAGATACGCTCGGTGAACATGATCAGCGCCGGCCACGCCAGCTCCAGCAGCCCCGGGATTTTCGGCCGTTGAACCGACAACAGACCAAACACGCGGCACCGCCGCTGCTCCCGATCCAGCGGCACGTAGGTGATCCACAAATCCATCACCGGCACGTCACTGCCGGTATGGATGCGCAACGTCTGATACGGATATTCGGTGCGGATCGTCATCACGTCGCGCACAGCCCGCGCGTCGTTCGCGGTCCGCCGCTGGCCGAAAATCGCCGCCTCGCCCAACGGCTGCTTGCCGGCCGTGCGGGCAAAGCTATAGCGCGCCTCCACCCAGTCCGGCCCCGAATCCTGGCCCAGAAACCGCGGACGCATCTGCCCCATCTGGCGCCGGTGCAGGAATTGATGGTTCATGTCCATCAGGTTCTCATGCATGAAACTGTAATGACACCCCACTTCGCGGCCAAACCGCCGCGTCTTGAACCGCGGATCGGCGGCCGACCCCAGCGCCGGAAACGGCACGTCACCCAGCCGCGCCGGATCGCCCGGGAACACCAGGATCAACCCGTTGGCTTCCCGGCACGGATACGACCGCACCCCGTTCGGCAGCTTGCCCTTGCCGAGATATGGCACGTCCGTGCACCGGCCGGACGCATCGTACTTCCACCCATGATAGCCACAGCGCACCGCGCAGCCCTCGACCACGCCCTCGCTCAACGGCACCTGCCGATGCGCGCAGCGGTTCGCCAGCGCGAATACGTCGCCCTGCTTCGGCCGCACCAGCACGATCGGCTCGCCGGCGAACCGCGTCGCCAGCGTGCGGCCCGCCTTGAGCTCACGCGACCACGCCAGCGGATACCAGTTGTCCGGATGCACCCGCACCCGCCGTAAATCGTAGGGAGGGCAGTCCAGGGCGGTCGGCATCGTCTGATCCATGAGCCTGCCTAGCATACGTGGGCGGGGTGCAAAAAGACCGGGGCGAAGAAGGAAGCATGTTCTTTTCTGAAGAAAAGAACCAAAAGAGTGTTATTACTACGCCTGCACAACGGTTGTGGCCCTGAGGGGCAACGTCCGGGATTGCATCAAGGGCAAAAGTTTTTTGGTTCTTTTTTTCAAAAAAGAACTGCTTTCTTCTTAGCTGGCTGCCGCCAGGCTCAGCGGCCGCCGGACCAGGTAAGGCGAGAACAGCGCCTCCACCTGTGCGAACCCCCAGCGGAGCTGGTCGCGCGTCACCGGCTCCATGCCGTGGTGCACGCGAAGATAATCTATCCAATAGGTTCCGACGATCCAGGCGTTGACCACAAGCCGGTTGATGTCGGCGTCGTCGGCCGCGAGCTCGCCATTGGCGCGCATCGCCTCCAACGTCAGGCGCACCTTGGCCTGCATCGTGGTGGCCCAATCCTTCACCCCGGCGCGCAACGCGGGCACCAGGCGATACACATTTGCATAATGCAGAAAACGCCATTCCCACATCAGATTGAACCAGTGGCTGAGGTAGCGCCGGCTGGTGCCGGGCGGCCCGATCACCGCCTCGCCGGCCGGCATGCTGTCCAGCGCGCGGCGGAACTCGGCGAACAGGGCAATGACGATCTCCTGCTTGCGGCGGAAATGGTAGTGCAGGTTGCCCTCGCTGATCCCCACTGCCTGGGCGATTTCCGACGTGGTCACTTCGGCCGGCCCGCGCTCGTTGAACAGGACGCGGCAGGCCTCCAGAATGCGGGCGCGCGTCGGGCCGCGATCCTCGCGGTGTTTGTCGTCCCGAACCGGCCTGACCTCGCCCATCAGCCCCCGCGTTTGACAGGTTTAGGGTGTTTACCCAAAGGTGCGGCAAAGACTATGGCAAGGCAATCGGGGCGGGTCCAGCCAGCCCTTGGTCCAAAGCTAAGCTAATCAACCATAGGGAGAACGCCATGCGCGAAGCCGTCATCGTGTCCACCGCCCGCACGCCGATCGGGCGGGCCTATCGCGGCGCGTTCAACGATACGCACGGCGCGGATTTGGGCGGGCATGTCATCGCGGAGGCGGTGCGGCGCGCCGGCATGGCGGCCGATGAGGTGGAGGACGTGGTGCTCGGCTGCGCCCTGCAGCAGGGCGCCACAGGGCAGAACATCGCGCGCCAGTCCGCGGTGCGGGCGGGGCTGTCGGTTGGCACCAGCGGCACAACCGTGGACCGGCAATGCAGTTCGGGCTTGCAGGCCATTGCGATCGCGTCCGGCCGCGTGGTGCTGGACGGTGTGCCGGTCGCGGTGGGGGGCGGGCTGGAAAGCATTTCGGTGGTGCAGAACGACAACATGAACCGGTATCGCGCCGCCGATGGATGGCTGGTGGCGCACAAGCCGGAGATTTACATGGCGATGATCGACACCGCCGAGACGGTGGCGCAGCGCTATCAGATCACCCGCGACACGCAGGATCAATACGCGCTCGAAAGCCAGCGCCGCACGGCCGCAGCGCAGGCGGCCGGCTATTTCGATACCGAAATCGTGCCGCTGGAGAGCGTCATGATCGTCACCGACAAGGCAACCGGCGCGGTAACCCAGAAGACCGTGACACTGACCAAGGACGAGGGCAACCGGGCCGATACGACATTGGAAGGATTGGCCGCGCTTAAGCCGGTGCGCGGCGAGGGGCACGCCATTACGGCGGGCAATGCGTCGCAATTGTCCGACGGGGCTTCGGCCTGCGTGGTGATGGAGGCGACCGAGGCGGCGCGGCGGGGGCTGACGCCGCTCGGCCGGCTGAAATCGCTGGCTGTGGCAGGATGCGAGCCGGACGAGATGGGCATCGGGCCGGTGTTCGCGGTGCCGCGGTTGCTGGAACGCAATGGCCTCTCGATGGACGATATCGACATCTGGGAGCTCAACGAGGCGTTCGCGGTGCAGGTGATTTATTGCCGCGACCGGCTCGGCATCGATCCGGCAAAGCTGAATGTCGATGGCGGCGCCATTTCGATCGGGCATCCCTACGGCATGAGCGGCGCGCGGATGGCGGGGCACATTCTGATCGAGGGCAAACGGCGCGGCGCCAAGTGGGGCGTGGTGACGATGTGCGTCGGCGGCGGCATGGGGGCGGCTGGGTTGTTTGAGATCTTTTGAGAAGGAAGGAAGGTAAGGAAGGAAGTAGTTCTTTTCAGAAGAAAAGAACCAAAAGCATTACATCGAGCCCACCGGCGCTTAAGAAGGAAAAAAGAATTACTTCTTTATGGGACGGACACTGACATGGAAATAGCGGGCAAGGTCGTTGTCGTCACCGGCGCCGGCAGCGGCATCGGGCGCGAATTGTCGTTGCGGGCGCATCGCGAGGGGGCCACGCATGTCGCGGTGGCCGATCTGGACGAGGCGGCGGCGCAAATCACCGCCTCGATGATTGGGGCGGGGGCGCGCGCGTTCGGGTGCGACGTTTCGGCGGAGGACGACATTATCCGCCTGGTACGCGAGACGGAGGCGCAGGCGGGGCCGATCGATCTGTTCTGCAGCAATGCCGGCGTCATTTCGATTGATCCCGATTTCGACAATGCGGCCTCGGCGCCGGACGCGGTGTGGGCCAGAAGCTGGGGCGTGCATGTGATGGCGCACGTCTATGCCGCGCGCGCCGTGCTGCCGGGCATGATCGAGCGCCGCAGCGGATGGTTGCTGAATACCGTTTCCGCCGCGGGCCTGCTGAGCCAGATCGGGTCGGCCACGTATTCCACCACCAAACACGCCGCCATCGGGTTCGCCGAAAGCCTGGCCATTGCGCACAAGGATCACGGCATCGGCGTTTCCGTGCTGTGCCCGCAAGGGGTCAAAACGGGCATGACAATCGGCGGCTTCTTCGCCGGCGCCGATGTCGATGGCGTGCTGACCGCGGAACAATGCGTCGATGCAGCGATCGAAGGATTGCGCGCGGGCACGTTCATTATCCTGCCGCATCCTAAGGTCGCTGATTACGTCAAGCTCAAGGCGGAGAATTATGATCGATGGATTGGCGGCATGGTGAAATTGCGGCGGCGTGTCGTGTTGGCGCGGGCGGAGAGCTAGAAGAAGAAGTATTTCTTTTTTGAAAAAAAGAACCAAAAAACTTTCTCTCCTGGGTTTGCGCGGCGGCTGTCAGGGGGCGGCCGCGGTCGATGCGTTCGCGCTCGCGCGGGGATGCATTGCCTCCCAAAGATCGACGCGGCGCTGCACGTTGAGCCAAAAATCAGGGCTGTTGCAGAACACGCGCGCCAGAATAAGCGCGGTAGGCGCCGTGACGGCCCTGCGCTCATTGCGCAGTTCGTTGACGTGCTTGCGCGGCACGCCCATCGCCTCCGCCAATGCGCCATGCGTGAGGCCCCTCGGCGCCATGAACTCTTCGAACAATATCTCGCCGACGCTCGCCGGCTTGCGCTGTGTCGTCAACATGGTTCACCTGACGTGTAACTATGGTCGTCCAGATACGCGCCGGCCGCCTCGCCTCGGGCGCTGTCCCACCGGAAAATCAGCCGCCATTGCTTGTTCACGCGAATGGAACGGAAGCCCGCCAAATCACCGCGCAGTTTTTCAATGTGGTTGCTGGGCAGCGCCCGTAAATCCTCGTCTGTTCAATGGGTCAACTGTCAAGAGTCGCAAAATTTGGTCGCCGCGCGGCTTGGAGAACCGGGCGGTCGTGGCGCGGCGGAAGAACGCCGCGATTAGCTCTGCCGGTCCGCTCAGCTTTCGATTGTATGAGGATTTTCTTTGCGGCAATATTGAGGGAACAGAGAGATGCGCCGTCGAATGCTGGTCCCAACGGCTAAATGTGGGCTGATAGTCAAGAGCCAAGTTGCCTTTCTTCCCTTGACGTGGTGGCGCCGCTCTGGGATTTGTCCGCCTCCGCACGGCGGGGCTGTAGCTCAGTTGGGAGAGCGCCTCGTTCGCAATGAGGAGGTCAGGGGTTCGATTCCCCTCAGCTCCACCATGGCCCGCCGCCAGGAGGCAATTTCGCCGCATGTCTGAGTCCGAGAAGCCGCTCCGCGTGCAAATGACCGACGCGATGGACAGGATCCGTCAACAGGTGGAGATTTTGCGCGCCGGCCCCACCATGGGTGGTCCTTCAGACGATCGCAGCCTCATCGCGGACCTTGAAGCCGAATTTCAGGCACTCAAAGAGGCACGGGCCAATTTGAGCCAGGAGGAACGTTAGACCCAAGATTTGCAGAATTTGCGGCGGTCCGGCGGCTGCTGACACCAGTTGCAACGCGGGTTGTTACGCCTCGTCGCCGCGCGCCTCTTCCTCGTGTTCCGTCCATCCGGGCTCCCGCCTGTCGATGCCGGTATCGGGCTCGAGCGCGCTGATTCGGGTCATGTCGGCGATCGGTGTGCCATCCTGGGCAAGGGTGATCGCGTCCGCATAGCGCATGCCGAAACGCACGCTCGGCGGCTGGTATGACCGCATATCGTAGACGATGGCCGACAGCGACGGATCGCGCGCCTCCAATGAGAAGAATATGCGCGCGTCGGCTGCAATGAATGTCGCCTGGTCGAACCCGTGCAGCGGGCTATTTCCGTCGATCGTATGCATGAGCGTCCAGGTCAGGGGAAACACCGGGATGCGCGATCGTTGCAGATGCAGTTCCTGGGCTTTGCGAAAACTCTTTCCCTCGGCCGCGATTTCACTCAGCAGCACATTGAGCTTGGCGCGCGCGTCGCTCAGCACGCCGGCGCGGCCGTTGCCGACCCGCAGCATGAGAGTAAGTTGCCCATTATGCATGCAAATGACGGGGTTGTCGGCAAATATGAATTTTGCGCGGGGGCGGGAGAAGCGCACAAAGGTGAGGCCGGTGAGAATGGCGGTGAACGCCAGGCCGCTAATGATTTCAGCGCAGGAAACCAGGTGGCCGTAGATGCCGCCGGGAAACATTTCGCCATAGCCGACGGTGGCCAGCGTTTCGAAACTGAAGAAGAACGCATCGACAAAGTTGCCGGGCCTCGCATTTGTAATGGCGCCAGGGACGATTGTGTAGAGCACGGCGAACACCACGTTTACCACGAGGTAGACGCCGAGCAATGTCGCCAGGAATTGCGGCCAGGTGAGTGTAACCGCGACATGATAGGGGTCGCGCAGGTCGAAGCGGGATATGCCCTTCTTGATGAAGGCATAGTCGCCCAACTGCGTGTGTGTGACGCGCTCGCGCGGGGATTTGCTCATGCTTTCCCCAACTAGCACGAAGCCAGCGTGGGGAAACGGATAGTTTTGGCCCCACGCTGTCTGCGTGCCGGAAACCGGTGCTTGCGTGCTGCCGCTGCCGTCAGCGCAGGCTGAAAGCCGTATTATCGGAGCTGGTGCCGTAATAAATGT